>OGEQ01001011.1_pt1 | contig 25691 bp, 17 predicted proteins | sample 1570731 | NCBI WGS metagenome assembly OGEQ01 (sample SAMEA2582132, study PRJEB24529) | metagenome | biome: Human gut stool | place: China | collected 2011
ATGCCCGATATGTTCCGGTGCGAGAGTGATTGCAGGTATTAACGATTTGGCGACATTAGAGCCGCTACTGGTAAAGCAGTGGTCGAAAAAGAATAAGATAAAACCGACAGAGGTTTCTATTGGTTCTCATAAGAAAGTGATTTGGAGATGTGAGAAAGGACACGAGTGGGAAGCTGCCGTTAAGAGCAGGACAATAAATAAAACAGATTGCCCGTATTGCTCCCATAACAAAGTGTTGGCAGGATTTAATGACCTTGCAACACTTCTGCCGGATATAGCTGCCGAGTGGTCGGATAGAAATTATCCGTTACTTCCAACTCAGGTTACGGTCTTTGCCAATCGTAAGGCTTGGTGGAAGTGTAAGGATTGCAGAAGAGAGTGGAACACCCTTATTTCTACTCGTTCCGGTGGGAGCAAATGCCCGTATTGCAGTGGGTACATATTCCTGAAAGGGTTTAACGATTTGCAGACAACACACCCTGAAATTGCTTCTGAGTGGTCGGAGAAGAACTTGTCATTGAAGCCTGATGAGGTAAATGCAAAGTCGAGGAAAAATGTCTGGTGGAAGTGCAGAAAATGCGGTAATGAGTGGAAATCAGTTATCAATGCTCGTGTAAAAGGTACGGTATGCCCCGTTTGTGCAGAGAGAGAAGTCCTTGCCGGATATAATGATTTGGCGACAACAGACAGTCAGCTTCTTAGCGAATGGGATTATGAACAGAATAAACTGAAACCTACAGAGGTATCACGAACTTCGGCAAAGAGAGCGTGGTGGAAATGCAGGCACGGTCATTCGTGGAGTACGAAGATAAATGAAAGAACGATATTGAATAAAGGCTGTCGAATTTGTGAGCAGGAGTATTTGTCATTATTTCCTGCTTTGGTGGTCAGCTATTATTCTAATAAGAAAGGCTTGAAAGCAGAACTTGGTTCTGACCGATTGCTTGGAGTTCCGCTTGAAACATACATACCTTCAGAAAAGTTGGCTATTGAGTCCGGAAGTGCTGATGAGAATATAGAAATAATGAAAGCATATATGTGTAAGCAACGAGGGATAAGGCTGATTAAGCTGCCGATGAAAGGCACAGAACTGGATTATGCCAATAGCTTAAAGAAAGCTTTTCAGAGCGTACATATATTTATTTCTTCCGATACCGAGGAAGATGTGGAGATAATAAAAAATACATTTGAAAGATGGAGGGACAGCCAATGAGAGAGAAAACCTATCATCTATACTTAAATGAAGAAGAACGAAGCCGAGTGATACAATCGCTCATTGAACTGAAGAACAATTTAGCAGCTCAGGGACGATACACCGATGCAGTAGATGATGTCCTCTGTAAAGTGCTTGAAGCAAAGAAAAAGAAATTGAAAATTGAATACATTTAGAACGTGTTTTGCCGTCTGTTTCCTAACCGGAGCAGGCGGCTTTTTTTATTTCAAAAATTTTTTTGAAAAATTTTTGGAAAAGCGGCGATTTTGGGTGTGCATTTCATACCCCTTTGTCCAAATGAGTGAAGGGGTTCATTCCAGATAGCAAAAACGGAAGCCTTTTCACTTGAAAATTGAATAAGTCATTCACTAAGACTTTACTTCTGATGATAGCCACTTTAGCAGGTACGCCGTGATTTCTGTATTTCAGAATAGCGAGAACTCCGGCTATGAGTATCAGGTTGCCCCTGATATGGCGATGACAGTCAGAATGATAATGATACTTCTCTACGGAGCTGGCGGAGTACCCGGCAGAGGTTAGAATCCTATGATACAGATAAGCAGTCTGTTCCTTAGTGACTTCCCATAAGCATTTTGCTTGGCAAGGGGTGTTGAGAACAAATATTGCTATGACCGATTAGGAAATGAGTCGGTCAGGTACATAGCCATAATGCGGTGGCTATGAATTTTCAGAAAGGAGGGCAAAAAGAAGTGTCAAACTGTAAAACGATTTCCGTATGTAACCAGAAAGGCGGAGTCGGAAAGACCACCACAACAGTTAATCTCGGAGTCGGGCTTGCAATGCAGGGCAAGAAAGTATTGCTCATAGACGCAGACCCGCAGGGCGATTTAACGACTTGTCTTGGTTGGCAGGATACAGACGGTTTGGGTATCACGCTTGCAACGAAACTCACAGATGTAATCAATGAAACGATGACAGACCCTATGGTTGGTATCCTGCACCACGAAGAAGGTGTTGACCTTGTTCCGGCAAACCTTGAGCTTTCAGCAATGGAATTTAACCTTGTAAACGCAATGAGCAGAGAAACTACACTCAAGAATTATCTGAGTCAAGTGAAAAACAGATATGATTATGTAATTATAGACTGTATGCCTTCACTTGGTATGGTTACTCTTAATGCTTTATCGGCGGCAGACAGTGTTATCATTCCGGTTCAGGCTCAGTATTTGCCGGCAAAGGGTATGACACAGCTTGTGCAGACTATTTCAAAAGTAAAGAAGTATATCAATCCGGATATTAAGATAGACGGTATGCTGCTTACTTTGGTGGATAGCCGAACAAACCTTGCAAAGAGTACGGTTGAAGCACTCAGGGCAAACTTCGGTAATCAGATAAGAATGTATCGAACACAAATCCCGATTGCCGTAAAAGCCGCTGAAACTTCTTCCAAAGGCAAGAGCATTTATGCTTATGAGCCAAATAGCACAGTGTCTAAGGCATACGCTGAATTTACAAAGGAGGTGTTAGCCGATGGCAGGAAGAAAGAGCGACTTCACTCTCACGAAGCTCGATGATTTATTTACCACTCAGGCACAGAGAGATGAAGAACAGCTTTCAAAAATCCGAGATATTCCGTTAGAGCTGATTGATGATTTCCCAGACCATCCGTTTAAGGTCAGGGACGATGAAGATATGATGCAGCTTGTGGAGAGTGTCAAGGAAAGAGGGGTTATTACTCCGGCAACGGTAAGGAAGAAAGAGGACGGCAGATATGAACTTGTTTCAGGACACAGACGAAAGCGAGCTTGTGAACTGGCAGGATTTGAAACACTGAGAAGTGAGATTGTAGACCTGAACAGAGATGAAGCGACCATTTTAATGGTTGAGAGTAATTTCCAAAGGTCAGAGATATTGCCGAGTGAAAAAGCCTTTGCCTATAAAATGCGTTTAGAAGCATTAAGCAGACAAGGGAAAAGAACAGATTTAACTTCCAACCCACTGGGTCGGAAGTCGGATGGCAAAGAAACTGCTCAAATAATCGGAGAACAATCGGGCGACAGTCAAACGCAAGTTCGTCGTTATATTCGTTTAACAAACCTTGTTCCCGAACTGCTTGAATTTGTTGATGAGGGGCGTATCAAAATGCGTCCTGCCGTAGAACTTTCCTATCTTGATGAAGATTGCCAGCGTGATGTGGTTGACGAAATCGACCTGAATGACGCTACCCCGTCACACGACCAGACAATCCGTATGCGAAAGTTATTCAACGAGGGCAACCTTACAACCGAAGCAATCCACGCTGTTATGTCTGAGGAAAAGCCGAACCAAAAGGAAAAAATCGTGTTGAGGGGCGACAGAGTAAGACAGCTTATCCCGAAAAATATTCCCGTCAGTCAGACGGAGGATTTTGTCTGCAAGGCATTGGAGCATTACAACAAGTTCTTGCGTAATCGTGCAGAGCGTGACAGCAGATAGCCTGTTTTACAGTTCCCCTTTCTCACACTCTAACCCCTTAGTTATACTTTTACCTACCGAAAATGATATATACTATCTCACTTGAATATAACTATCTCAAAGTATATGTCTATCTCTAAGGGGCAATCGCACAGTATGAACGGACAGGAGGTGTATGGTAAAATGAAAAATTAACGAAAAATCCGCATTTGTTTTTCGGCAGGTAAATCTTGTCGTAAGAGAAAATCCACAAAGGCACTTCGTAGAGATACGGTGTGTTTTTCAATTTTTACAGGAGGAAACGCAATGATAAAGTCAAAATTCAAAAGAGTCACGTCGCTTTTCTTGGCGACCCTTATGTGTGTGACCACTTTTGCAGGCATTGGCTCGACAACAGCATATGCTGCTTCGGGAGAAAAAGCCGATGTTTATATGGTCGATTTCCCTCGTGATGGCGATGCTAATTACGATGGGGTATGGGGACACAGTAATTTGACCTTGAAAAATGGTTGGCATACCGGACGTTCTAATTTTACCAATCTTAAGGCTATTGGCTCATACTCAGGCAATGTTGCTTATTGTATTGAGCCGGGAATTTCGCTCAAGGTCGGTCAGACAATGAATAAGTATTTTAATAACCTTGCATCCAACGGGGTTATTTCCGGAGATGAAATCCGTCTTTTCGTTGGTCGTATTTTACAGTATGGCTACCGTGGGACAATCTCGACATCTTGGAGGTCACAGAATGAAGCAGCAGCAAACAGCATTGCACAGGCTTATGCCACACAGCTTCTTATCTGGGAAACTGTTATCGGAGAGCGTGATGTGAACTTCAATCATGTAGCAGCCAGTGGTTGCAGCAATGTGAAAGATGTCATCAATGCAAAGCATCCGCTTCGCAATAAGATTTTCAGTTATTACAACAGTATGGTGCAGAGTGTACAGAACCATGCGACCATACCGAGTTTTTGTAATAAATCATCCGGTTCGGCAAAGACAATAGAACTTGAGTGGAACGGAAGCAAGTACACAACTACTCTGACAGATTCCAATAATGTGCTGTCCAAATATAATTTCAAGGCAAGCATCAGTGGAGTGAGCTTTTCAGTGAATGGTAACAAACTTACGGTTTCTATGGATACAGCACCGAGTAAGGAATTTACCATTACCGCAACCAAGAAAAATGCAGTCCGCAGAGGTGTGGTTGTATGGTCAGAGGGCAAACACGGTCAGAATTCCAGTGTGCAGGATGTTGTCAGCTATGCTCAGGAAGTAAGCGACAGTATCAACGGTTATGTGAAGATGAAAGTCAGCTATGGTTCTTGTCAGATTGTAAAGACCAGTGAGGACGGCAAGGTTGACGGTATTAACTTCACGATTACCGGAAACGGTATCAATCAGACGGTTACAACAGCTAATGGCGGTAAGTTCCAGATTGATAACCTTATGCCGGGTATCTATACTGTAACCGAGCAGGCATACGATAAGTACGAGCCGCAGGAAACACATAGAGTTACTGTTGTAGCAGGACAGGTTGCAAAGGTCAATTTTAATAACAAATTGAAGCGTGGCGACCTTCAGGTAGTGAAGTCCTCAGAAGATAATCTTGTTGAAGGTATGAAGTTCCATCTTTTCGGTACTTCTCTTTCCGGTGCTGCTGTTGACCAGTATGCAGTTACAGACAAAAACGGTGTGGCAACTTTCAAAGATGTGCTTATCAGTGGTTCTGAACCATATACCCTTGAGGAAGTAGACACGGCTATCCGTTATGTTGTGCCGAAAAATCAGATTGCACCAGTGAAGTGGAAAGAAGTAACCACAAGAAACTTCAATAATATTTTGAAGAAGTTTACTGTAACAGTAACAAAGAGCGACGCTGAGAAAGGCGAAGCACAGGGCAATGCCAAACTTTCGGGAGCAATTTACGGTATCTATAAGGGAGAAACGCTTGTAGATAAGTATGTTACTGATGAAAACGGTCAGTTCACTACCAAAGAATATGTTTGTGATACCGACTGGACAATCCGAGAAATCACACCGTCAGAGGGATATTTGCTTGATAAGACTATCCATGAAGTAGGTGCAGACCCGAAACTTTATGAGGTGGAACACAACCTTACTTCCAATGATGTAACCGAGCAGGTAATCAAAGGTAATGTGGCTATCATTAAACACACTGACGATGGAGAAACAAAGATTGAAACACCTGAAAAGGGTGCTTCCTTTGAGATTTATTTGAAATCTGCCGGAAGCTATGACGCAGCCAATAAAGACGAGAGAGATACTATCGTTTGCGATGAAAATGGCTTTGGTCAGACAAAAGATATGCCGTATGGTATTTATACTGTACACCAGACTTCTGGTTGGGAAGGCAGAGAGATGATGGACGATTTTGATGTGTTCATTTCACAGAACGCACAGACGTATCGTTATCTTATCAATAACCGTAACTTCGAGAGCTTTGTCAATGTAGTTAAGGTGGACGCAGAAAGCGGAAAGAGTATTCCGTATGCAGGAGCAGGATTTAAGATTTACGACCCGCAGGGTAATCAGGTCAAAATGACCTTTACTTATCCGACACCGACCACGATTGATGTGTTCTATACCGATGCAAATGGTTCTCTTGTCACACCTGAGAAACTGGATTACGGCAAGGGGTATTCTATCGTAGAGGTACAAGCTCCATACGGATATGTACTTGATGATACTCCGGTATATTTTGATATTACCGAAGAAAATTCCACAGAGGAAGGCGGCGTAACTGTTGTGAAAGTCAATAAGCCGAATATGGCACAGAAAGGTACTATCACGGTTGAAAAGACCGGAGAAGTATTTAGTGGTGTCAATGTAAGTGGTTCTGAGGACAGTGATGTTATCTATCAGCCTGTTTATGAAGTGGCAGGACTTGAGGGTGCAGTTTATGAAGTCCGTGCTGCGGAAGATATTAGTACACCGGACGGTACACTCCGCTATTCAAAGGGCGAAGTGGTAGATACTATCACAACAAGCTCCGATGGATTTGTGAAGAGCAAAGAACTTTATCTCGGAAAATACGAGGTCAAGGAAATTACAGCACCTTACGGAATGGTAGTCAGTGGCGAAACCCATACGGTTGAGCTTACTTATGCAGGTCAGAATATCTCTGTTACCGAAACTTCCACATCATTCTATAACGAAAGACAGAAAGTGCAGGTAAGCCTTGTAAAAGCCATTGAAAAGGATAAGACATTTGGTATTGGCGACAACGGAGAAATCAAAAACATCAGCTTTGGTCTTTATGCCGCAGAAGATATTGTATCTGCAAGCGGTACAGTTATTCCGGCTGATGGACTGATTGAGATTGTCAGCGTAAATGAAAATGGAACTGCTGTTATGAAGTCAGACCTTCCGTTTGGCAAATACTATGTCAAGGAGATTGCAACCGATGAGCATTATGTTCTCTCTGATACGAAATATCCGGTTATGTTTGAATATGCAGGTCAGGATACCGCAACAGTTGAAATCAAAGTGAATGATGGAAAAGAAATCAAGAATGAACTTATCTATGGTTCTGTATCAGGTAAGAAGATTGACGAGAACGGAGAAGCACTTGAGGGTGCTGTTATCGGTATCTTCAAAGCCGAAGAAACAGAATTTACAAAGGATACTGCACTTATGACGACTACCTCTGCAAAAGACGGTAGTTTTTCTTTTGCAAAAGTTCCTTATGGCAAATGGATTGTAAGAGAAATCGAGCAGCCAAAGGGATTTGTTCTTGATGAAAAGGCGTATGAGGTCAATATCAGCAAAGCCGAGCAGGTAGTTGAAATTGAGATTGTCAATGAGTATGTTCACGGCAATATCAGACTCACGAAGGTGGACGCTGAATATCCAGATAACAAACTTACGGGTGCAACCTTTGAGGTATATAAGGACACCAATGAGAACGGAAAGATTGATGATGGCGATGAACTTATCGGAAATCTTGAAGAAACCGAAACCGGAATTTATGAGATGAAAGAGCTGCTTTACGGAAAATATATTGTCCGTGAAACAAAAGCACCAGAGGGCTTCCTGCTTGATAAGGGAGAATACTCTGTTTTCATTGAGAAAGACGAAACAACTTATTCCGTTGAGAATAAGGCTGGTGTTGGATTTATCAATGAAGCTATGCGTGGAACACTGAAAATCGTCAAGACATCTTCAGATGGTAAGGTTAAAGGTTTTGCGTTCAGAGTAACCGGAGCAAACGGTTATGATATGACATTTGAAACAGATAAGAACGGCGAAATTGTGATTGAGGGACTTCGTATTGGCGAATATACCGTATCCGAAGTGGCAAACAATGCCTCTGCCGCATATATCACACCTGCCGACCAGAATGTTACTATCAAACTTGATGAAACAGCCGTTGTAAAAATGCACAATGAGTTGAGGGATACTCCGAAAACAGGAGATGATACCAATATGAAACTTTGGTATGTCCTTGCCGGACTTTCTGCTGTCGGTATCGCCGTAACTTCTGTTGTTGCATACAAAAAGAAGAAAAAGGAGGGTAACGAGTAATGGAAGCAAAGACAATTATCGCTATCGCATTAGTCGCCGTTATTGTCGGCGGCTTTATCTTTCTTCAGGTTAAAAACCGTAAGAAGTAAGTAACAAGCGAACATTAATCAGTCGGGGCAGAGCGTAAAAAACTCTGTCCCTTTAATTTTTGGAGGAACATTATGAAACAACAGAAAACGGTGGAGAGCCGAGTGCTTGAAATCTTAAAGGAATGCCCGATGTCGAGGTATGATGATATGCTTCTTATTCTGCATTATTACAATCGGTACGGATATATACCTGCCGGAAATCTTCCGCTTGAGGATATTGTATTTAATTACCGAGCATACGGACTTCCTTGTTTTGAAACCATACGCAGGGCAAGGCAGAGAGTACAGTCCCTTTTTCCTGAGTATTCACGTAATCCGCAGAAAGAAGAACAGAGCGGTAGTATTTCTATTGTAATCAACATTAGCTAAGGAGGTATTTTCGTGAAAGACAAAGCAACTTTTCAGAATAAGGTCAAGGTGCTGAATAAACTCTTTGACTCCGGTTGTGATACGGAGAAAAAGTTGCAGCAGCTTGATATGGAAGCAATCCTGAAAATCCCGAATATCACGATTCCTGATATGGGTGTGATTATGGAGCTTCAGAAGAATACAAAGTCCGGTAAACTCTTTTCGTATTTGGGCGGCGGTTCTGATGAAGCAACAAAAATGAGAGGTAAGGAAAATGAAGCAACAGGAGAATAGAGCAGAGCCGCAGGAAAAGCAAATTCGATTTATAGACAGTCATTACAATTTGAAATTCTATATTCCCGATGGTGGAAAAATCAAGATTACTTTTCGTGATGGACACACAGCAGACAGAGTGTGCAAGTATATTGATGACTACCATTTGTATGTCGGAAATTGCTGCTATCATATATGCGAGTTTGCTGAAAAAATGGAGCTTAATGGAAGTAAAGTTGAACCTATCAATCAATCCGAACCGTCAAAAAACAAGACCAGAAACAGAGAAAAACAGCGATAAGGAGGTGCAAGAGTAATGGCACGAAAATATGACCTTATTTCTGAGCTTTACAACCGCACCTGCAAAACGGTTGTGTCAAATCCTCAGAACTGGCAGGCATTCTTAGCTTCGGCTTGCCGAAATTATAAGTTACGTTATGACGAGCAGCTTCTTGTATATGCACAGCGACCAGATGCAACAGCGGTTCTTGAGATAGAGCAGTGGAACAAAATTTTTGGCAGATGGGTCAACCGAGGTGCTAGAGGTATTGCTGTTTTTGCTGATGAAAACCGTTCACGGCAAAGACTGACACATTACTTTGACATTTCAGATACTCACGAAAGCAGATATTCAAGAACAGTCCCGATTTGGGATATGCGTCAGGAATACGAAGCTGATGTGATTGAAACATTGGAAAGCACTTTCGGAGAGATTGAGAATAAGAGCAGTCTTGCCGAAGCAATTATGGGAGCAGCAAGAAATGCGGCAGAGGATAATATCCCTGATTATCTGCAAGACCTTTACTATGCAACCGAGGGCAGTTCCTTTGAGGAAGTGGAAGAGGATATTGTGGCTTTCATTTATAAAAATGTCGTGACAAATAGTGTGGCATATATGATGATGTCAAGGCTCGGCGTTGATACGGACGGTTATTTTGAACTTGATGATTTCAGAGATGTTACTAACTTCAATACGCAGGAAACACTCAATGCACTTGGATTTGCTACCAGTGATATTGCAGAAATGGGATTAACGGAAATATCTAAAACAATTACTGCACTCAACCGTCAAAATCGCATAATTGTCGGTCAGGACAGAAATGAATACAATAAGGTTGAAAATAATGACGAAAGGAGTTTGGACGATGAACGAACTGACCTACACGATGGTGGGCGATTACAGCCTTCCGAACCTGAAACTTCCACAGCAGCCGGAAGTGACGCTGGGCAGGTACGCTCAGATGAGGAGAGAGTTTCTGAAGGAACATCACAGAGTCCTTTACTACAATCTCCTGACGAGGGGCGAACTGACACAGCACTTGGCGGAAGTGGAACAGAGAGCCAGCAAGATGGAGGAAACAATCCTGAGCCAGATGGCACAGAAAGAGGGAGTGACCGAACAGATGAAAGCGGAGGATATGATGAAATGGGTTCGTCTGATGAACTCTCTTCGCAGTTCGGCACAGGAAATCGTGAAAGCGGAAGTGATATTCGCTTAGAGTATTACGACAGAACGCACGAGGATAAAAGCCTTCCGTTCTTTGGACGTGATGAAGTAATCAATGAAATTCTCAGAACGACACCACATTTGTCTGCTAGTCTGGAAGAAATCAAAGATTATTATGAACGTAATCCTGATAACAAAGACCGCACAGAGTATATAAAGAGTATTTTCAATAATGATTATACCGAACTTACTTTAGAGGACGGCAGGACAGTAGGGTACAAGACCTTTGAAAACGTTCTGCATTTGTGGGAGGGCAAATACGACAGCAGAACCGCACAGAGCTATTATGATTGGGCTGTTATTGCCCGTCATTTTGAAGCTATGCGATTACTGGGAGAATTAAGTGACAGCATAAAACCATTACCGTCAATGGACGGTCAGATGACATTCATATTAGACGGTCGGGCAGAGGAAAAGAAAACCTCTGCCTTTACTTTTTCTCAGGAGATTATCGACGCTATTCTTGCGAATGGAAGCGGATTTTCTGAGGGAAAAATGCGTATTTATGAGCAGTTTGAAAAAAGTCTTTCTGCAAAAGAAAATGCCGACTTCTTGAAAAATGAATATGGTTGGGGCGGTTCTTATCCCGTCATAATCGGGGCAGGCATTGATGAGAGCCACGATGGAAAAGGTATTACGATTACGAAAGGCATCGGTAAAGAAAATCCACATATCACACTTTCGTGGTCGCAGGTGGAGAAGCGTATCGGGGAACTTATCCGAATGGACAGATACTTAAATCCAAAGGAAAAAGAACGCTATCCTCAGTGGCTTGAAAGTCAAGAGGAACGCAGAGCCAAAATCGAGGAAACGAAAAGAAATCGTGAGATACTTTCTAATGCACCACCGGAGCAAGAGGTCGAACCAACCGAAAAAGAACCTGAAGAAGCAGAACAGCTACAAGATGTGCAGTATGAATATCATCTTGGCGATAAGGTGTATATCGGTGCTTCTGAGTACGAAATCTTATCTGTTGATGATGAGAGAGTAATGCTCTATGACTATGATGTGCCACTGTTCAATAAGGAATTTTCACGCACAGAGTTTGACAGAAAAGTGCGAGAGAATCCGATGAATGAGCATTTGATTGTAAAGGAAGAACCTGCCGAAGAAAGAAATGAAAAAGAGTCTGAGCCGTTAGTTCCCGCTTGGGAGCAGAAGAAAAAAGTCAAAGGCTTTGACTTGCACCCTGATGTGCCTATGGCAGACCGTCACACCTTTAATCTTAGAGAAAATGAGGTTGAAACGGTTGGTAAAAAGGAACGCTTCCGCAGAAATATTATGGCGATACAGCTTCTTAAAAAATGTCAGGAAGAAAACAGATTTGCCACTCCTGAAGAACAGATTATCTTATCAAAGTATGTCGGTTGGGGTGGGCTTTCAGAAGCCTTTGATGAAAATAATTCAGCGTGGGCAACGGAATATCTGGAACTTTCTTCGGTATTAACACCGGAGGAATATGCTTCGGCAAGAGAAAGCACATTGACTGCGTTCTACACGCCGCCTGAAGTTATCACAGCCATTTATAAGGCAATGGAGCAGATGGGCTTTAAGGAAGGCAACTTGTTAGAGCCGTCCTGCGGTATCGGTAATTTCATCGGTATGCTGCCGGACGCAATGCAGGACAGTAAGATTTACGGTGTGGAACTTGATACGATTTCCGCAGGGATTGCACAGCAGCTTTACCAGAAAACAACCATTGCGGCACAAGGATTTGAAGAAACCAATCTGCCGGACAGCTTCTTTGATGGAGTGGTTGGCAATGTGCCTTTTGGAGATTTTAAGGTGTTAGATAAAAGGTACGACAAGCATAAGTTCCTGATACACGATTACTTTTTTGCCAAGTCCCTTGATAAGTTAAGACCCGGCGGTGTGATGGCTCTTGTAACGAGCAAAGGCACAATGGATAAGGAAAACTCGGCGGTACGAAAATATATTGCACAGAGAGCAGAGCTTCTTGGAGCAATTCGATTGCCAAATAACACCTTTAAGGGTAATGCAGGAACGGAAGTCGTTTCGGATATTCTTATCCTACAAAAGCGTGACAGACTGATAGATATTGAGCCGGATTGGGTTCATCTTGATACCGATGAGAACGGAATTAAGATGAACTCTTATTTTGTGCAGCACCCCGAAATGATACTTGGAGAAATGAAAATGGTATCGGGGCGTTTCGGTATGGAAGCAACTTGTGTGCCGTATGAAAATGCAGACCTTGCAGCACAGCTTGATGAAGCAGTAGCAAACATTCACGGAGAAATCACGGAATATGAAACTGAGGAAGAACTGGAGGAGGAAGATAATTCTATTCCGGCAGACCCGACAGTGAGAAACTTTTCCTATACGTTGGTAGACGATAAAATCTACTATCGTGAAAATTCCCGTATGACTCCGGTGGAGGTGTCGGCAACCGCAGAGAACCGAATTAAGGGTATGATTGCCATTAGAAATTCCGTCAGAACGCTGATTGAATTGCAGACAGAAGATTACCCTGACAGCGAAATAAAAGCGGAGCAGGAGAGATTAAACAGACTTTATGATACCTTTTCAGGTAAGTACGGACTCATTAACAGCCGTGCAAATACCTCTGCTTTTTCGCAGGACAGTTCATTCTCTTTGCTTTCTGCATTGGAGATAATCGGAGAGGACGGAGAACTGGAACGTAAGGCTGATATGTTTTCTAAGAGGACAATTAAGCCGCATACTCCGGTTACTTCTGTTGATACGGCAAGCGAAGCGTTGGCGGTATCTCTTGGAGAAAAAGCCACGATTGATATGGACTATATGATGGAGCTTTCCGGTAAATCGGAGAATGAAATCTTTGAGGACTTAAAGGGTGTTATCTTCCTAAACCCGCTTTATGAGCATGGAAATTCTTACGAACCGAAGTATCTGATGGCTGATGAATACCTTTCGGGTAATGTCAGGGAAAAGCTGAGGATTGCAAAGAAGTCGGCAGAACTCTATCCGGAAGATTATAAGGTCAATGTAGAAGCACTTCAAAAGGTGCAACCGAAAGACCTGACTGCAAGTGAAATTTCCGTGCGACTTGGTGCAACTTGGCTGCCACCGGACGATGTGCAGGAGTTTATCTTTCATTTGCTTGAAACACCACGCTATGCACAGTGGAATATCAAAGTTCACTTCTCCCCATTTACGAGTGAGTGGAATATTGAGGGCAAATCCTATGACAAAGGAAATGTAAGGGCATATAACACTTACGGAACTTCCCGCATCAATGCCTATAAGATTATCGAGGAAACGCTGAACTTAAAAGATGTGCGTATCTTTGATTATATCGAAGATGATGAGGGAAAGAAGAAGGCTGTCCTGAACAAAAAGGAAACAGCGATTGCTCAGTCGAAGCAGGAAATGATTAAGCAGGAATTTCAGGACTGGATATGGTCTGACCCTGAACGAAGGGAAAGACTTTGCAAATCCTATAATGAGAAATTCAATAGCGTCAGACCTCGTGAGTATGATGGAAGTCATATCATCTTCAATGGTATGAATCCTGAAATTGAACTCAGGGAACATCAGAAAAATGCGGTTGCCCATATTCTTTACGGAGGAAATACGCTTCTTGCACACGCAGTCGGAGCAGGAAAAACTTTTGAAATGGTAGCGGCAGCACAGGAGTCGAAAAGGCTTGGACTTTGTAACAAGTCACTGTTTGTTGTACCAAATCACTTGACCGAACAATGGGCGGCTGAGTATTTGCAACTCTATCCGGCGGCGAATATCCTTGTCGCAACAAAGAAAGATTTTGAAACCAAGAACCGTAAAAAGTTCTGTGGCAGGATTGCAACCGGAGATTATGACGCAGTTATCATCGGACATTCACAGTTTGAGAAAATCCCAATGTCCATTGAAAGACAGAGGGCAATCTTAGAACAGCAGCTTGAGGAGATAACGGGAGGAATTGCAGAACTCAAGCGAAACCGAGGGGAAAACTTCTCCATAAAGCAGCTTGAAAAGTCAAAGAAATCTATCAAGCAGAAACTTGATAAACTCAATGACCAGACGAAAAAAGATGATGTTGTAACCTTTGAGGAACTTGGTGTAGACAGGCTTTTTGTTGATGAAAGCCATTATTACAAGAACCTTTATCTTTATACAAAAATGCGTAATGTGGGTGGTATCGCACAGACGGAAGCACAGAAATCTTCCGACCTCTTTATGAAGTGTCGTTACCTTGACGAGATTACCGGAGGACGAGGAACCGTATTCGCAACGGGTACACCTATCTCAAACAGTATGGTGGAACTCTATACGATACAGCGATATTTGCAGTACAACACGCTTGTGAAAAACGGGTTGCAGCACTTTGATGCCTGGGCTTCCACTTTCGGAGAAACCATTACAGCAGTGGAACTTACACCGGAAGGAACGGGATACAGAGCAAAGACAAGGTTCGCAAAATTCTATAACTTGCCTGAACTAATGGCGATGTTCAAGGAGATAGCGGACATTAAAACAGCAGATATGTTGAACCTGCCAGTACCGGAAGCAAAGTACCATAACATTGCAGTAAAGCCGTCGGAAATGCAGAAGGAAATGGTTGCTTCCCTTGCAGAGAGAGCCGAGCAGGTGCGTGGCGGCGGTGTGGATTCAAGCGTAGATAATATGCTGAAAATCACGAATGATGGAAGAAAACTGGCTCTTGACCAGCGTATGCTAAACGACATGCTGCCTGATTTTGAGGGCAGTAAAATCAATGCCTGCGTTGATAACATCTATCGGATATGGAAAGAAAATGCCGACAAGAAATCTGCACAGCTTGTGTTTTGTGACCTTTCCACGCCGAAGAATGACGGAACATTTTCCGTCTATAACGACATCAGAAAGAAGCTGATTGAGAGAGGTATTCCTGAAAGTGAAGTGAAGTTCATACACGAAGCCGACACGGATATGAAGAAAAAAGAACTGTTCCAAAAGACCCGCAAGGGAGAAGTCAGGGTGCTTCTTGGCTCTACTCAGAAGATGGGTGCCGGGACGAACGTGCAAGACAAACTTATTGCACTTCACGACGTGGATTGTCCGTGGCGACCTTCAGATTTGGAGCAGCGTTCCGGTAGAATTGTCCGTCAGGGCAATGAAAATCCGCAGGTAGATATTTACCGCTATGTAACAGAGCAGACCTTTGATGCATACCTCTATCAGCTTGTGGAAGGTAAGCAGAAGTTCGCAAGTCAGATTATGACGAGCAAATCTCCGGTCAGGTCGGCAGAGGATATTGATGAAACTGCACTGTCCTATGCGGAGATAAAAATGCTTGCAACAGGTAATCCATATATCAAAGAAAAGATGGACTTAGACATTCAGGTGCAGAAGCTGAAGATGTTAAAATCCAATTTCTTATCGGAGAAATACGGACTGGAGGATAAGGTCATCAAGTTCTACCCACAGCAGATTGCTTACTTGAAATCCCGTGTAGAGGGACTTACAAAAGATGTTGAAACAGCAAAATTACACCCGAAACCGACAGACGAGCAGCCGCTTGGAATGATGGTATCGGGTGTTTCTTATTCCGAAAAAGCCGAAGCAGGTCAGGCAATCATCAATGCCTGCAAGTCAATGAATAGTCCCGATGCGATACCACTTGGCGAGTACCGTGGCTTTCAAATGGAACTGTATTTTGATACGGTGCAGCGTAATTATGTTGTGAAATTAAAAGGCGAAACAAGCAGAGATGTACCGCTTGGCGACGACGCTCACGGTAATATCGTGAGAATAGATAACGGTATTGAACGCTTTGAGGAAGCACTTGCTGATACGAAAAACAGTCTTGAAAATACGGAAAAGCAGTTTGAAACAGCGAAGCAGGAAATCGAAAAGCCGTTTGCAAAGGAGGAAGAATTGAGGGCAAAAACTGCCCGACTTGATGAGCTGAATATCCTGCTCAATATGGATAAAAAGGAAAATGAGATTGTCGGCGGAGAGCCTGATGAGGGCGAAGCAGTCGGCGGCAGAAAGGAGAAATCGTATGAGAGATAAACTGAAAGGCGGTGGTCGATATGCCTTTTATCGCACCTGAGTTAATCATTCAGGCGAAGCAGATGGACTTATTAACCTACCTGAAAAATTATGAACCGTATGAGCTGGTTAAGTTTTCAGGTAATACCTATTGCACCAGAACCCACGACAGTTTGAAAATTTCAAACGGGAAATGGATATGGTGGTCGAGAGGAATTGGCGGCAGGAGTGCCTTGGATTATCTGATTAAGGTCAAAGGTTACAGCTTCCTTGAAGCAGTGGAAACCATTATCGGACACACAGCGATTCAGGCTCCGGTCTATGAAAAGCCACAGCCAAAAGAGGAAAATAAACCGCTTCTTCTCCCTGAAAAATGTGCTTCCAACAGAGTGATTACAGAGTATCTTTTCGGGAGAGGAATAGATTTTGAAATCATCAATTACTGTATCTCTAATGACCTTATCTTTGAGAGCCTGCCGTATCACAATGTTGTGTTTGTAGGCTATGACGAGAAGAAAGAACCCAAATATGCAGCCTACCGTTCCACGAATAAGCGTAGGATTATGGGCGATTGCAGTGGCAGTAAAAAAGATTATTCTTTTCGGCTTGGTAAGGAAAATTTGGAGGAAGTACACCTCTTTGAGTGTGCCATTGACTTGTTATCCTATGCCACGCTTGCAAAACTGAACGGGCAGGACTGGAAAGAAATGAGCTTTGTTTCGCTGTCCGGGGTGTATTCTCCGGCAAAGAAAATTGAGGACAGTAAAGTGCCGATTGCACTGGAAAAGTATCTTGGCAGTAACCCATCTGTCAGGAAAATCCGTATCCATTTTGACAATGATATAGCGGGCAGAAAGGCAGCACAGACCTTAAAAACTATTCTGCCGGATAAGTATGAAATCGTTGATGAGCCACCAAAAGCAGGTAAGGACTTCAACGATTTTCTTTGTATGCGAATGGGAATTTACAATAAAAAAACACACGAAAGGAATGAAGAACGATGAATGATACAAAGATTAAAGTTCTCTTGGTAGAACCGGAAAAGTACCCGAAGGAAATTGTAATCGACGACAGTCTGGAAGCAATGCAGGAGGTTGTCGGTGGGGATATTGAGGAATATATGCCCTATGACGATGACGTTGCCATCATCTGTAATGAGGAAGGAAAGATGAGAGGACTTCCGCTTAACCGTGCAGTTTATGTGCAGGACAATGATAAGAAAGAGATGGTAGATATTATCTGCGGCAAGTTCTTTATCTGTTATGCACCACCTGAGAGCGAGAGCTTTCAGAGCTTGCCGGACGATATGATGAAGAAATACAAGGAACAGTTCAAGTATCCCGAACGCTTTTCTAAGGAAGTGGACGGCAATATCGTAGCTGAACCTTTTAAGCCGAAATCAAAGGATTATGAGAGATAGCAGCCTGAGAACGGGGCAACCCGGAGGAGATGTTTATTCTTAGCGAGCAGACCATTTGGATAAACACAGTTTCCCAAACGGTAAAAGGCTCGTTAGGGGTTGCCCCTAATACCCCGTGAGAAAGGAGAACTTGATTTGAGAGAGTTATTACTTATCGCCGCCGGAACACTGCTCGGCAGTTGTCTTGGCGTTACGATGATGTGCTTATTCCAGATTAACAAAGATTGCAGAGTAAAGAGAAAGGAAGATACCGATTATGAGAAAGAGAAACATTCAGAAGATTGTACGCTTTAACCGCAAGGAAGCACAGGATTTGGCAGCAAAGGCAAAGAAGGCTTGTCTTTCCGAAGCAGGACTTATCCGTTTACTTATCAGAGGTTACGAGCCGAAAGAGAAACCCGATGACCGCTTCTATGATGTGATGAGGGAACTTTCCTCTATCGGTAATAACATCAATCAGCTTGCGGCTAAAGCAAATACGCTTGGTTTCATTGACGCACCTATGCTGAAGAATGAAGCTGCGAAGTGGAATAAGTTCCAGTCAGAGATTGAGAGGACATATCTTCGTCCAAATCAGAGCGAAATGAAATGGCAGTAACAAAGTTGTGGTCGGTAACAGAAAGGCTCGGTCAGGTCATTGACTATGCGACCAATCCGGAAAAGACTTCTGCAAAAATCAAAAGGGAGTTTTCGCCGGAACAGTATCAGGCTCTTGCTGATGTTATTGCTTATGCAAAGGATGAAGAAAAAACAGAGCGAGAATTTTATGTTGAGGGTATCAACTGTAATGTGGCGATTGCCCGTGACCAGTTCATAACGGTTAAGGAACAGTACCAAAAGACAGACGGTATCCAAGCCTATCACGGATATTTGAGTTTCAAGGAAACAGATATATCTCCTGAGATGGCACAGAAAATCGGAATGGAATTTGCAAATGAAGTGTGGGGTAAAAGATTTCAGGTTGTTGTGACAACCCATCTGAACACAAAGCACCTGCATTGCCATTTTGTCATCAACTCTATTTCTTTTGTCGATGGCAAACATTTGTGGGGAGAGGAAAAAGCGTGGTTCAAATTCCGAAAAGTTGCAGACAGAATTTGTGAGAAGTACGGACTTTACTATGACCCGAATCCGAACCGCAGTAAGCAGTCGGATTATCTGACGATGAAAGAAAAGGCAGGTATGCCGACACGCTATTCGGTTGCAAAAGAAGCCATTGATTATGCTATCGACCATAGCAAGACCCTGAAAGAATTTCAGTTTGCTCTCAAGGAAATGGGATATGCCTATAACCTAAGTCCAAGCCGAAAATACTGGACGGTCATTCCAAAGGGATACGATAAGCCGATACGACTGAAAAATCTCGGAGCAGATTATACCAATGACCGGATTGTAGAGCGTATCAAAGAAAATCGTGACAGATGGGCAGAGATTGAGCCGTTCCAGAGGGCGACTTATAAACCAAGACAGTACCGTATGCAGACCAGAGGGCAGAAGCTGAAAAAGAAAGGCGGACTTTATGGGCTGTATCTGTATTACTGTTACAGACTCGGTTATCTGCCAAAGTATAAGAAACAGAATAACGCAAGGCTTCATTATCTTTTGAAAGATGATTTGATGAAGCTCGATAAGATTACTGATGAAGTAAGGCTGCTCGGACGAGAAAATATTTCCACGGACGAACAGCTTTTTTCATATAAGACTTCCTTAGAGGAGCAGATGAAAAATCTGATTGCCGGAAGAACACATCTCCGAAAAAAGATAAGAACAAATATTGATGATGGTCAGCTTCAGGCGGCAAAAGATGAAATCGCTTCTATCAATGGAGAATTGAAAAAACTCCGACGGGAAGTAAAACTCTGCGAGGATATTGCGGAGAGGTCAAAGGTTATGGAAGAAAACCTTGAGCATATCGAAACAGAGGAACAAAAACAGCAGAGAAAGGAGAAATCACGCTATGAACAACGGTGGTGACGCAGCAGAGCAGGTCGTTAGGCTTTCGCTTGAAGGCTTTGAAGTTGCTGCAAGATTAAGCGGTTCGGCGGCGAAGAATATCGCATTGCTTTTGGTATCGGTTCTGAAGCAGGAACAAAAGACGAAGGGCAAAGCAAGGCTTACCAATATGATTAAGTCAGGCAAGGAGCTGAAAGTCTTTTCCATTCCGCAAAAGGATTTGAAGAAGTTTACCGAACAGGCAAAACGCTATGGCGTTCTTTATTGTGTCCTCAGAGATAAGAACACAAAGGGAGAGAACGCTCCGGTAGATATTATTGCAAGAGCAGAGGACGCTTCTAAAATTCAGCGTATCGTTGAAAGATTTGAACTTGGCAAGGTGGATAAGGCTTCGATTGTCAGTGAAGCAGAGAAGGCTATCGCAGACCGTGAAGCGGTTGAGAAAGAAAAGCCGACTAAATCCAAGAGTGAAATCATTATGGAAGAAGCGGTCAGAAATCCAATGCAGAAAGAGGAGCGAGCAAACGCAAACCCCTCAGTCGCCAAAACAGACAAAAGCCCTCTGTCAAGGCAAAACTCAGAGCCGGTAGAAACGCAATCTGATAAGGGTGTTGCAAAGCCAGTGGAAAAGCCATCAGTCAAAGAGAAACTTGACCGTTATAAGGCACAGGCAAAACAGCAAAAAGAAGCAGAGCGTAAAGAGCCGGAGATTAAGAAAGACGGTAAGAAGCCGCAGCAGAAAAATGGTCAGACGGTACACCGTCAGCCGAAGAAGAAACCCAAAACAAAAGAGAGGTAATTCGCTATGACAAATGATTTCAAACCCGCAAAGGCTGGCGGTAATCAGCCGAGATTATCCAAAGAGGAGTATGCGGAAAAGAAGCGAGCAGAAAAAGAAAAGGTCTATCAGATGATTGATGACGCTGCCCGTGAGATTGTGAGTGACCCTGAGAAATTCAAGAGCTTTCTTGATACGCAGAGTCGAATGGACAGATATTCCGCAGCAAATGCTCTCCTTATTTACAGTCAGTATCCGCAGGCGACACAGCTTAAAGATTTTGATGATTGGGGTAAGGACAATGTGAAGATTACCAAAGGGGCAAAGAGTATTTCTATTCTTGAACCAGTGGAATACACAAGAGCAGATGGCTCTCCGGGTATTTCCTACAATGTCAAAAAGGTATTTGATGTTACGCAGACAAATGGAAGAAAAGCTCCGGCAGTATCAGCAAACCGTGACCCGAAAGCACTTATCACGACAATGCTTGATGTATCTCCGGTGGAGGTTGCGGCAACCGATGAACTTCCGTATCCGAATATGGCAGCTTTCTATAATAATGAAAAGCAGACCTTGTATGTGAAGCGTAATGTGGGCGACAGTGTAGCAGTTGCTCAGTGTGTCGCTCAGGAACTTGGACACGCACAGCTTTCTATCAACAGCGAAAGTTACAGCCGCAGGGATATGGGCTTTCAGGCAGTGTGTATCGGATATATGCTTTGCAAGAAGTATGGCGTAGATACACAGAATTTTGCGATTAACCGTATTCCGGAGGGACTGGCTTCCAAAGAGCCGAAAGAAATCCGTGCGGAGCTTTCCAAGACCCGAAATGCAATGGCAGAAATTCACAATCATATCTCTGATGAAATGTTCCGCAAGAAGCAGGAGCGTTCAAAGGACTATGAGAGATAATGGAGGGCAGATATGGAAAAAGAAAAACTCTACCACATTGCTTTGGACGATTATGAACACGGTGTTGTCATTCGCTCCTTAAACGATGAGAAAACAAAGTTGATGGAGGAAGGCAAGTCCGCAGATGCAGTAGACGACCTGCTTGTAAAAGTCGGAAATGCCCCATTGAAAAAGTTCAAAGTAATTGAAAGGAAACGCTCAGATGAAGCGAGATAATGACAGGCAGACTGCCATTATTTTATCTATTGTCGGTATCGTTCCGGTCATATGGCTGGCACTTCTGATTGCACCTTCCATAAGCGGAGGATTGCCGGAGATAGCAGCCAATCTTCCGACACTCTTTGATAATCCATTTTCCATAAAATTATGTGGGGACAGCTTAAAAACTGTCCTCATTTTGCTTTTATGCTATGGAATGGGTATCGGGATTTATTTCTCGACAAGAAAGAATTACCGCAGACGAGAGGAACACGGTTCTGCTAAATGGGGCAATGTCAGAGCCATTGATAAAAAGTACCGACAAAAGCCGCTGTCAGAAAATAAGCTGATGACTCAGAATGTGTGCATTGGACTTAATGCCAAGAAGCACAGACGAAATCTGAATACGCTTGTATGTGGCGGCTCCGGTGCAGGTAAGACAAGATTTTATGCAAAGCCTAATATTATGAACGCTGCCAGAAACAGCTATGTGATTTTAGACCCGAAAGGAGAAATCCTACGAGATACGGGGCATCTTCTTGAGAAGAAAGGTTACGAAGTGCGTGTCCTTGATTTGATTTCAATGGAGAAAAGCCATTGTTACAATCCGTTTGTATATTTGCAGAACGACAATGATGTGCAGAAGCTCGTAACCAATCTTTTTAAGAGTACCACTCCGAAAGGTTCACAGAGCAATGACCCGTTTTGGGATACGGCAGCGTCAATGCTTCTGCTTGCACTTGTATTTTATCTGCATTATGAAGCACCGCCGGAAGAACAGAATTTTGCAATGGTAATGGAAATGCTCAGAGCCGGGGCGATTGAGGACGAGGACGACCCAAGTCCTTCTCCGCTTGATAATCTGTTTTCAGATTTGATGATAGATAACCCTGACCACATTGCTTTGAAGTATTACCACTCTTATCATTCCGGCTCTTCCAAAACATTAAAATCCATACAGATAACCCTTGCAGCAAGGCTTGAAAAGTTTAACTTGGAAAGTCTTGCTGCTCTTACTTCTGCCGATGAACTGGATTTGCAGTCACTCGGAGAGAAAAAGGTGGCACTGTTTGCACTGATACCGGATAACGACTCCAGTTTCAACTTCTTGGTATCCATTCTTTACACACAGCTCTTTCAGCAGTTGTTTTATGCAGCCGACCATATCCACGGCGGCTGTCTGCCGATGCCTGTTCATTTTATGATGGACGAATTTGCCAATGGTGTGACACGTTCTACGCCGAAAACGGTGGGAATAACCGACAAAAGCGTAGCCTAAAGTCACAAATAATTTAATAAATGTGGTTTTAGAGAACTGCATAACTGAAATTTCAAATGAAGGGGTAACGCCCTGAAGGGAATTCACTAATACTCCGAATAGCGTTAGTCGGATACAGACGATTAAGGTTATAAGCTCGGGGAAGTCGTGCGAAGCACACCCTAACACTGCAAGGTGAGGAAAGGTTTGTAGAGGTACAAGCTGTGTGTGACAGTGCGGGTGGGGTTGCCATATGGTTAGAATGACCAGTAAGGCGGTCTGACAAAATTCCGAATGTACGGCTCTAAACGAATGGCTGGCAGAAATGCCAGTGTACCAGTAGGTACGCAAGTGGGGTAAAGTAAAAGTTGTTAGTATGAAATACCCTCTGTGTTTACAGGACACAGGTATCTATAAAGATAATACTTGCAGGGCTAAAGGAATGACCTAAGTGACAACAATCCTAAGTTATGTGGAACGTGGAAAGCAACCAATACGGGAACTGACTGTATCAGTGACAAAGTACCGTAGTTGTGTCGAAAAGGAAAGGTATAAAGGAATCCTTTCTACAATAAGCACATTTATGGTTGTGAGAGTAGTGGCACAATACCGATGAAACCGTGATAATAAGCGGTGGAGGGATAGCCACAAGCCGATACTAAGATTTCCTTTATGTCTATATAGTAATCACCAAATGGAGATTTTCATAGCTGTCGAGGTGAGACGAAGAAAAAATCATTCTCCAATAAGGAGTTGGTTACTATGGCAAAACGAATTGTAAATAAAGCAGAAAGAAATGCAGAAAGATATGACGCAAAAGAAACTGGATATCAGTTATATGAAGACAGTCTGAAAGGTAATAAATTTGACAGGCTTATGCCCCTGATAGTATCAGAGCAGAATATCATACTTGCATATCGGAATATCTGCAAAAATAACGGGAGCAAAACTCCTGGAACAGATGGGAAGACAATAACAGAAATTCAGTCACTCCCAATCGAAACGGTCATTAAAACCGTCAGAAATAAATTGAACTTTTATCAGCCTAAAAAGGTCCGGCGTGTAGAAATACCAAAAGACAATGGAAAAACCAGACCATTAGGAATCCCAAGTATATGGGATAGACTGATACAGCAATGTATTCTGCAAATACTGGAACCGATTTGTGAAGCAAAATTTCATGAACGAAATAATGGGTTCAGACCATACAGGTCAACGCAAAATGCGATTGCTCAATGCTATAAAATGGCACAGTTGCAAAATCTGCATTTTGTAGTAGATGTGGACATTGTTGGATTCTTTGACAATATTGACCATAATAAGCTGATTCGGCAGTTGTGGGGACTTGGAATACAGGACAGGAAACTGATTATGATAATCAAACAGATGCTAAAAGCAGAAATCCTGTTTAATGACATTGTAATTACCCCGGAAACAGGTACACCACAGGGGGGATTTTATCCCCACTTCTTGCAAATGTAGTATTGAATGAGCTGGACTGGTGGATTGCTAATCAATGGGAGATGTTTAAAGTCAAAGATGGAAAATCCGGACTGGAATTTTACAGGACTGATAAGGAGGGAAATATCCTCACAATAGACAGGTCACCAAAGTGGAAAAAGCTGAGGGAAAAGACAGAACTTAAAGAAATGTACATCGTAAGGTATGCAGACGATTTTAAGATATTCTGTCGGGACTATGTAACAGCTAAGAAAGCCATGTATGCAACAAAACTATGGCTTGCAGAACATTTACATCTGCAAACAAGTGATGAGAAATCTGGAATCACAAACCTGCGTAAGAACTATACAACTTTTCTTGGAATCAAATTTAAAGTTGTTCCAAAAGGTGATAAATGGATAATCCGTTCACATATAGCCGACAAAAGTAAAGATAAGGTTATCAATAAGCTGAGGACTGTCTGGAAAGATATCAAAAATCCAAGCAAGCAAAGCGAAATTGATAAAAATATAAGTCTTTACAATTCAATGGTTATGGGTATGCACAATTATTATTGTATGGCAACAATGGTATCAGCAGATTTTGCAGAAATCGCCTATAAAGTGAATGGGAAAAGTAACGGTATGAACCACAATAACCGATGTTTTCCGATAACAAAAACGGGTGAGATAACCAGTAAATTTATCCAACAAAAGTATGGAAAGTCAAAGCAGTTCCGATGGATAAAAGGAAGAATGATTATTCCAGTAGGGTATGTGGCGTATGAATATCCAAAATACAAAAGGCGGGAAGTCAATAAATATGTGAGGAAGTATTCAGACATCGAAAACTGTATCAGTTATGATGTTATGAAATATATGATGGGAAATGCACATCTTTATCCGACCTTGGAGATGGCAGATAATGCCCTTTCAAGGTATATAGCACAAAAAGGAAAATGTGCAGTAACACACAATGCCCTGTCAATAACAGACATGGTATGTATACACATAAAACCGTGCAAAGGTGAGCGAAATGACACATATAGGAATTTGATAATTTTATCCAAAGATGTGTCAAAATTGGTTGATGCAACAGAAAATAAAGTAATAAAGAAACTGTTGCAGAATTTAACATTGACCGTGGAAATGCAAGAAAAAATAAACAAACTCCGAAAATACAGGGAGTTGGAAGAAATACAATTCGAGGACTATATAGGCACTAAAATGTAATCTTAGTCGGTGGAACGCCGTGTGATGGGAAACTATCACGCACGGTGTGGAGTGGGGGAAAAGCCCGAGGTGGTAACACCAGAGGCTTACCTATCCCTCTTTTCGCTGAAGGACGACTTCGACAAGATACTGTC
>OGEQ01001020.1_pt1 | contig 25534 bp, 22 predicted proteins | sample 1570731 | NCBI WGS metagenome assembly OGEQ01 (sample SAMEA2582132, study PRJEB24529) | metagenome | biome: Human gut stool | place: China | collected 2011
ACATATTGCTAACAAAATACCCACAAAGTTATCAACATACAGAAATGGCATATTTTAGCCAAAAATGAGTTACCCACAGAGTTATCCACATTATCCACATCCACAATTCGACAAATAATAATTGTGGATAACTTCAAAAAGAAACATATGTTTTGTTTACTATTTATAAAAAGATTTTGTTTTCTTAATCAGAATTATATGTTATAATGAATTCATACAAAAAAGGTAAAGGAGATGGGAGCCATGAAATTCATTATTAGTGGAAAGAACATTGAAGTTACAGAAGGTATCAAAGCAGCAATTGAAGAGAAACTCGGACGTCTCGACAAATATTTAGTAGACGATACGATCGTGAATGTAACTTTAAGTGTTCAGAAGGGAAGACAGAAGATAGAAGTTACCATTCCTATGAAAGGGCACATTATCCGTGCTGAAGAAGGCAGTGAAGACATGTATGTATCTATTGACCTGGTAGTAGATGTGATCGAACGCCAGATCCGCAGATATAAAACAAGACTTATGAATCAGAAATATGATGGAACAAGCTTCAAACAGGAATTTATGGAGCAGGAAGACGATGTGGAAGATGATGAGATCAGAATCATCCGAAGCAAGAAGTTTGCTATCAAACCAATGGATGTAGAAGAAGCTTGTGGACATGATTTCTTTGTATTCCGCAATGCTGATACATTTGAAGTCAATGTTGTATACAAGAGAAAAGGAAATACATACGGACTGATCGAACCTGAATTTTAGAAGATCGGAAGATGGAGGAGATCCTTATGACAAGGATCTCCTTTTTTCATACTTTTTTTTATAAAAAATTCAAAATTTATTGAGAATTTTTACAATTAGTTAACTTGCACCTTATAATGTTAAGTGTTACAATAGCAAAGACTATATAATAGATATAAGACTATCTTGATATCAGATGTCAGAGACAGAACGATCACAAGATGGAACAATCATAAAAAGAAACTTAGGAGATTATTTATGGGTTTATTTGATAAAGTATTTGGTTCTCACAGTGATAAGGAACTAAAACGAATCAGCAAGACAGTTGACAAGATCGAAGCACTCGATGAGTCCATGCAGAAATTGTCAGATGAGGAACTAAGACATAAGACCGTTGAATTTAAAGAAAGACTTGCAAATGGAGAGACATTAGATGATCTGTTACCAGAAGCATATGCAACAGTAAGAGAAGCCAGCAGCCGTGCGATCGGTTTAAAACATTACCGTGTACAGCTGATCGGTGGTATCATCCTGCATCAGGGACGTATCGCAGAGATGAGAACTGGTGAAGGTAAAACTTTAGTATCCACGTTACCTGCATATTTAAATGCGCTGGAAGAAAAGGGCGTTCATATCGTAACAGTCAATGATTATCTTGCAAAGCGTGATGCGGAATGGATGGGACAAGTTCACAGATTTTTAGGACTTACAGTAGGCGTTGTTTTAAATGAGATGGACAACGACGAACGTCGTGAGGCATATAACTGTGACATCACATATGTGACAAACAATGAACTTGGATTCGATTACCTGAGAGATAATATGGTAATCTACAAAGAGCAGTTAGTACAGAGAGGACTTTCCTATGCGGTAATCGATGAGGTCGACTCTGTATTGATCGATGAGGCGAGAACACCACTTATTATTTCCGGTCAGAGTGGAAAGTCTACGAAGTTATACGAGGCTTGCGATATTCTTGCAAGACAGCTTGAACGTGGTGAGGCAAGCGGCGAGTTTTCTAAGATGAATGCGATCATGGGCGAGGACATCGAAGAGACAGGTGATTTTATCGTCAATGAGAAAGAGAAGAATATCAACCTGACAGAAGAAGGTGTGAAGAAGGTAGAAAAATTCTTCCACATCGAGAATCTTGCGGATCCGGAACATTTAGAGATCCAGCACAATATTATTTTGGCGCTTCGTGCACATAATTTGATGTTCAGAGATCAGGATTATGTTGTGGCGGATGATCAGGTTATGATCGTAGATGAATTTACCGGACGTATTATGCCGGGACGCCGTTATTCTGACGGACTTCATCAGGCAATTGAAGCGAAAGAGCATGTAAAAGTAAAACGAGAGAGCAAGACACTTGCGACAATCACATTCCAGAATCTGTTTAACAAATATGAAAAGAAGAGTGGTATGACAGGTACTGCTCTTACAGAAGAAAAAGAATTCCGTGATATTTACGGAATGGACGTAGTGGAGATTCCAACGAATCTTCCGGTTCTTCGTAAAGATTTGGATGATGCTGTATATAAGACAAAAGATGAAAAATTCAAAGCGGTAATCGAGGAAATCGTAAGAGCACATGAGACAGGACAGCCTGTACTTGTAGGTACTATTACAATTGAGACATCAGAACTTCTGAGCAATATGCTGAAGAAAAGAGGAATTCAGCACAATGTCCTTAATGCAAAATTCCATGAGATGGAAGCTGAGATTGTAGCACAGGCAGGTGTGCATGGCGCGGTTACAATCGCGACGAACATGGCAGGTCGTGGTACCGATATCAAGCTGGACGATGAGGCAAAGGCAATCGGAGGATTGAAGATTATTGGTACAGAGCGTCATGAGTCAAGACGTATTGACAATCAGCTCCGTGGTCGTTCCGGTAGACAGGGAGACCCGGGAGAATCCAGATTTTACATTTCTCTGGAAGATGATCTGCTGAGACTGTTCGGATCTGAAAAACTGATGAGCGTATTTAATACATTAGGTGTGGAAGATGGAGAACAGATTGAACATAAGATGTTGTCCAGCGCAATTGAAAAAGCACAGAAGAAGCTGGAAGGAAATAACTTTGGAATCCGTAAAAACCTGTTGGAATACGATCAGGTTATGAATGAACAAAGAGAGATCATCTACGAGGAAAGACGTCGAGTGCTTGATGGGGAGAGCATGAGAGATTCAATCTATCATATGATTACAGAGTATGTGGAGAACACAGTGGATGCGTGTGCATCTCCGGACACAGAATCTGATGAGTGGGATTTAGATGCATTGAACCGTGATCTGTATGCATCATTGCTTTTAAAACCAGTAGCGTTTGAAGAAGTAAAAGAGATGTCTCAGAAAGAATTGAAACAGATGTTAAAAGAACATGCAGTGAAAGGATATGAGGCAAAAGAGGCTGAGTTCCCAGAACCAGAACAGCTGCGTGAGATTGAACGTGTTGTCCTTTTGAAGGTAATCGACGCAAAATGGATGGATCACATTGATGATATGGATCAGCTTCGTCAGGGAATCGGTCTTCAGGCATATGGACAGAGAGATCCGCTTGTAGAGTACAAGATGGTTGGATATGATATGTTTGGAGCGATGACATCTGCAATTGCAGCAGATACAGTTCGTATGTTGTTCCATGTTCAGCTTGAACAGAAGGTGGAAAGAGAACAGGTTGCAAAAGTAACCGGCACAAACAAAGATGATACGGCAGCGCATGAACCGAAGAAACGTCAGGAAAAGAAAGTTTATCCAAATGATCCTTGCCCATGTGGAAGCGGTAAAAAATACAAACAGTGCTGTGGAAGAAAATAAAGAATAAGAGGTGAGAACGTGGTCGAATTAGATCAGTTTAAAAGTATATTAAACTCATATGAAGAACCATTGAAGGAAATGAGGGATTCACTTTGACCTGTCTGGAAAAGAAAAACAGGTAGAAGAGTTAGAACGAAAGATAGAAGAACCGGGATTTTGGGAGAATACGGAAAATTCTCAGGTGGTCATGAAAGAACTGAAGAGTCTGAAAGATTTTTTGGAGAAAGTATCACAGCTTACAACAAGTTATGAGGATATCGGTGTTTTGATTGAGATGGCATATGATGAGAATGATGAAAGTCTTGTGCCGGAGATTGAAAGTGAACTGACTGCATTTCAACAAGGATATGAGGAGATTCGTATTCAGACCTTGCTTTCCGGGGAATATGATAAAGACAATGCAATTGTGACACTGCATGCAGGAGCAGGCGGAACAGAGTCCTGTGACTGGGCGAATATGTTATACCGTATGTATACAAGATGGGCGGAGCGAAAAGGATTTTCCGTGGAAGTGCTGGACTTTTTGGACGGAGATGTAGCCGGCTTAAAGGCAGTTACTTTTCAGGTGAATGGAGAGAATGCCTACGGGTATCTCAAGTCGGAAAAAGGGGTACACCGTCTTGTGCGCATTTCGCCGTTTAATGCGGCTGGAAAACGACAGACATCGTTTGCATCTTGTGATGTTGTTCCGGATATTGAGGACGATATTGACATTGAACTCAATGACGATGATCTGAAAATTGATACATACAGGGCAAGTGGTGCGGGAGGTCAGCATGTCAACAAGACATCTTCGGCAATCCGTATTACACATATTCCTACTGGAATTGTAGTGCAGTGCCAGAATGAGCGCTCGCAGCATAATAATAAAGAGAAGGCAATGCAGATGCTGAAGGCAAAGCTGTATCTGCTGAAAGAACAGGAACAGGCAGAAAAGGTGTCAGACATTCGTGGAGAGATAAAAGAAATTGGATTTGGCAATCAGATCCGCTCTTATGTCATGCAGCCATATACATTGGTGAAAGATCATCGGACGAATGTAGAAAGCGGAAATGTGTCGAGTGTGCTGGACGGAAACATTGATCTGTTTATGAACGCATACTTAAAAGCACAGAGCATGGAGGAGTAATCATGGATAAGACAAAATACTTTGTAGTCAAGAAAAAAGCGTTGCCGGAAGTCCTTATCAAAGTGGTGGAAGCGAAGAGACTGCTGGCGTCTGAGAGAGGATTGACGATACAGGAAGCAACAGATCAGATTGGAATTAGCAGGAGTTCTTTTTATAAATACAAAGACGATATTTTCCCGTTTCATGAAAATGAAAAAGGGCAGACGATTACCTTGGTGGTGCAGATGGATGACACACCGGGGCTTCTTGCTGAAATTTTGAGAGATGTCGCAGAATACGGTGCGAATATACTGACTATACATCAGAGTATTCCACTGAACGGAGTGGCGACTTTGACTTTGAGTGTAGAGATTTTATCTACAACCGGAAATATATCCGATATGGTTGCGGAGATAGAGGAAAATCAAGGTGTTCACTATTTGAAAATTGTAGGCAGGGAGTAAGTACGATATGACAAAAATAGCAGTATTAGGATATGGAACAGTTGGATCCGGAGTTGTGGAAGTAATTCAGACAAACCGGGATTTAATCAATCAAAAAACAGGGGATTCTTTAGAAATTAAATATATTTTGGATTTGAAAGAATTTCCGGGAAGTCCTATAGAAAAATTGATTGTACATGATTTTGAAGAGATTGTAAATGATGAAGAGATCAAAGTCGTGGTAGAAGTGATGGGCGGAGTTGAACCGGCATATACCTTTGTAAAGAGAAGTCTTTTGGCGGGGAAAAATGTGGCGACCTCCAACAAAGCGCTTGTGGCAAAGCATGGTGCAGAGCTGCTTGCTATTGCAAAAGAAAAGAATTTGAATTTCTTATTTGAGGCGAGTGTTGGAGGCGGTATTCCGATTATCCGTCCTTTGAATACGTCGCTTTCGGCGGATGATATTGAGGAGATTACCGGAATTTTGAACGGTACGACCAACTATATGCTTAGTAAGATGTATCACGAAGATGCAGATTATGATGCAGTGTTGAAAGAAGCTCAGATGATGGGATATGCAGAGCGTGACCCGAGCGCAGACGTGGATGGTCACGATGCATGCAGAAAGATTGCAATTTTATCTTCTTTGATTTGTGGGAAACAAGTGGAGTTTGAGGACATTTATACGGAGGGAATCACCGATATTACTTTGCAGGATATGCAGTATGCAAAGGCGATGGGAATGAAGATCAAGCTGCTTGCAACCTGCAGAAAGAACGGCGAAAGATTAGGAGCAGTCGTGGCACCTTGTCTTTTAGGGAAAAAACATCCGCTCTACAATGTAGAAGATGTATTTAATGCGATTTTTATAAAAGGAAATATGCTTGGAGATGCAATGTTCTATGGAAGCGGAGCAGGAAAACTCCCGACGGCAAGCGCAGTTGTGGCTGATGTTATTGAAGCGGCAAAATATCCGAGACAGAGTATGATGACAGTCTGGTCAGAGGAAAAAATGGTTTTAGAAGACAAAAGTGAGCGAGAAAATCGTTTCTTTGTACGCATAAAGGGGACAGAGGCGTTAAAAGAAGAATTGGAACAGACTTTTGGCGAGATTACAGTTATAAAGCCTGAAGGCGTGGAAGGTGAATTTGGTTTCGTGACATCAGTTATGAAAGAGGGCGATTTTGAAAGAGGTGCAGAAAAATATCCTCAGATTCAAAAAATGCTCCGGGTGAAAGAATAAAGTCAAAAGGGTAAGGAGGCGCAGTGGAATGAAATATATCATAGTCTTAGGAGATGGGATGGCGGATGAACCGATTGAAAAATTGTCGGGGAAGACACCGCTTGAAGCAGCAGATAAACCGACGATGGACAGACTTGCAAAAAAAGGTGAGGTAGGACTTGCCTATATGGTTCCGGAAGGAATGAGTCCGGGAAGTGATACAGCAAATCTGTCAGTACTTGGATATGATCCAAAGATTTATTATACAGGCCGCTCGCCGCTCGAGGCGCTCAGCATCGGGGTGGATATGAAAAAGACAGATGTGTCATTTCGGTGTAATCTGGTAACGCTTTCGGAAGAAGAAAGCTGTTATGAAGAAAAGAGAATGGTGGATCACAGCTCCAGCGAGATCAGTACTGAGGACGCGGCAGTTTTGATGGAAGCACTGAAGGAAGGGCTGAAAAGAGAAGGATATGAGTTCTATGTGGGAACGAGTTACCGTCACTTGCTTGTGTGGAAGGAAGGAAAAGTGATAGAGCTGACCCCGCCGCATGACATTTTGACGAAGAAAATCGGAGAGTATCTGCCGGAAAATGAAGTGTTCTGTGATATGATGAAGAAAAGTTATGAGATATTGTCTGCACATCCTCTGAATCAGAAAAGAAAAGAGCAGGGGCTCAATCCGGCGAATTCTGCATGGTTCTGGGGAGCAGGCACAAGGCCGAATCTGATGTCTTTTGAAGAAAAGACAGGAAAGAAAGGTGTTATGATCTCGGCGGTGGACCTGCTGAAAGGGCTTGCAGTTGGGTCTGAGATGGATAAGATTTTGGTGGAAGGAGCCAATGGAGGACTTCATACGAACTATGAAGGAAAGGCAAATGCAGCTGCGGATGCACTTTTGAATCATGGATATGATTTTGCTTATGTGCATGTGGAGGCACCGGATGAGATGGGACATCAAGGATTGTTGAATGAGAAAATAGAATCAATCGAGTATCTTGATAAGCGGGTGACACGGCTTATTGTAGAAGCCTTAGAAAAAGCGGGCGAAGATTATCGAATATTGGTTCTTCCGGATCATCCAACACCGATCCGAGTTCGGACACATACAAAAGATCCGGTTCCATATCTGCTTTATGACAGCAGAAAAGAATTGGGAAGTCAGGAAGAATATAGCGAAAAGACCGCAAAAGAAAGCGGAATTGTCTGGAAAGAAGGCTATCGTCTGATTGACTGCCTGTTAGAGATATAGGAGGTAACCATGTTAATTGTAAAGAAATTCGGCGGAACATCCGTCGCAAATAAAGAGAGAATTTACAATGTTGCAAGACGCTGCATTGAAGATTATAAAAAAGGACACAGTGTTGTAGTTGTTCTTTCGGCAATGGGAGATACGACAGATGATTTGCTTGCACTTGCAAATGATATCAATCCAAATGCAAACAAGAGAGAACTGGATATGCTTTTGACAACAGGAGAGCAAGTGTCAGTTTCGCTCATGGCAATGGCTATGCATGCGATGGATGTGCCGGCAGTGTCATTGAATGCATTTCAGGTGGGGATGAACTGTACCTCCAGATACGGAAATGCCAGATTTAAGAGAATTGACACAGACCGTATCAATCATGAACTGGATTCCAGAAAGATCGTAATTGTGACAGGCTTTCAGGGAATTACGAAATACGATGATTACGCCACACTTGGACGAGGTGGTTCTGATACGACAGCGGTAGCACTTGCGGCAGTATTGCACGCAGATTTGTGCGAGATTTATACAGATGTAGATGGTGTCTATACGGCAGATCCTAGAATTGTTCCGAATGCAAGAAAACTCCCAGAGATCACATATGATGAGATGCTGGAACTTGCAACGGCAGGTGCAAAAGTTCTGCACAATCGTTCCGTGGAGATGGCGAAAAAATACAGTGTTCCGATGGTTGTGCGTTCAAGTTTGAATGAATCAGAAGGAACGATTGTCAAGGAGGTAGTAAAAATGGAGAAAATGTTAATTACCGGTGTGGCTGCGGATAAGAATACAGCCAGAATTTCAGTGATTGGAGTGGAAGACAGACCGGGTATTGCGTTTAAAATATTCAACAAACTTGCGAAAAATAATATTAATGTAGATATTATCCTTCAGTCCGTAGGACGTGACGGAACAAAGGATATTTCATTTACAGTTTCGCAGGATGACCTGAAAGATGCACTTACTATACTGGAAGAGAACAAAGAACCTTTGACGATTAAGAATATTACACACAATGAAGGTGTGGCAAAAGTTTCAATCGTGGGTGCTGGAATGATGACAAATCCGGGAGTTGCATCCAAATTGTTTGAGGCATTGTTTAATTACGGAATCAATATTAATATGATTTCCACATCTGAGATTCGAATCACAGTGTTGGTAGAGGAGTCAGAGATTGACAAAGCGGTGCGTGCGATTCACGAGAAATTTGATCTTGCAGAATAAAATATGTAAAGCAAAGGGCGGAAGAATTTCCGTCCTTTATTTGTGCTGAAGTTGACTTAAAAAACTGTTGTGGTAAAGAGGTGAGAAAGTGACATCTTCGATGAACCAGTCCGGTGGGGTGAATGCATTCGCTTCCTGCTCGGTAGGAAATTCTACCTCGGCGAGAACAAGCGGTGCAAGATCGCCCTCAAAAATGTCTAATTCAATGGTGTATATGCCATAGGGGATGCAGTAGCGCTTTTTGGTGATCAGTCTGCCGTCGATTTTAGTGCGCAGATGTTCATAGGATTCCTTTGTGAGTGGAAGATTGTGTTCTTCACGAACCATAAGTCCTTTAGATTTGTAGGTTAACTCATACTTGTCATCGTCTTTTCGCACACGCACGACAGGAGATGTGGATAAATATCCCTGTTCGAGCTGACGATGGGGATATTGTTCGAGATGCTCCGGCAGGGAGCTGATTAAATATTTGCGTTCAATTTCCATAATAGATACCTCCAGATGCTTTTATAGTAATACAGGTCAAGGGAAATGTAAACGGATTTGCTTTTTTTTCATAAGTTTGTTAAAATGCAAGTGAAATTTGGAAAAGGAGGGAAACTATGGAAAAAAAGGTTTGTGTATTTTTGGCAGATGGGTTTGAAGAGATTGAAGGACTGACTGTTGTGGATCTGCTAAGAAGAGCAGGAATTTTTGTGACAACAGTATCGATTACAGGTAAATTGCAGATTCGCGGTTCACATGATATTTGTGTTCAGGCAGATAAATTATTTGAAGAAATGGATTATGAGGAGCAGGACATGGTTGTGCTGCCGGGCGGAATGCCTGGAACGATTCATTTGGAAGAACACGAAGGCGTGAAAAATGTATTGGAAAAATACTATGAAGAGAAAAAATATATTGCGGCAATCTGTGCGGCGCCGAGTATTTTCGGAAAGATGGGCTTTTTAAAAGAAAGAAAGGCGACTTCTTATCCGAGCAAAGAGGCGGAGCTTTTCGGAGCAGAGGTAGTGAAAGATTCTGTTGTTGTGTCTGATTTTATCATTACAAGCAGAGGTCTGGGGACAGCGATTGATTTTTCACTTGCGCTGATCGGGCTTCTTTTGAACAAGGAAAAGGCGGAGGAGATCAAAGACTCTGTCATCTATCAATGTAAATAGGAGGAACTATGAAATCAAAAAAAGGGACAGTAGCTGCGATTGCAGTGATCATTGTACTGGTAGGAATTGTATGCATAGGACTGCTCAGAGATTTTGATGCACAGGGATATGTCCGCGCGATTCTGAACCAGAGGTTTTTGGGAGATGTCACCGAGGCGGAAGAGATTCTGGAGGATACGTCAAAGAAGGAATTGCTGAAACAGTATGATGAAGGCATTGAAAGTTTTGTTTCGGATTACATCACAAATGGTGTGGAGATAGATTCGGAACTTGAGAAGAAGTTTGTAGATCTGTGCAAAGAGATTTTCGGCGCTATGAAATATCAGGTAAATGAAGCGGAGAAGATCAGCCGCAAGGAATATGATGTCAGTGTGGAATTTCAGCCGTCGGATGTATTTTTACAGTTTATCACATCAATTCAGACAGAGTCGGAAAATCTGAAACAAAAGGCGGAGAACGGGGAATATCAGGGGACAAAAGAAGAGATTAATGCCCAGATGCAAAGCGAATTTCTGAACCGTTCTTATGAACTTTTAGAAACTGCATATCAAAATATGCAGTACGGTGAGACAGAGACAATTGTGTTTAAAGTCAAAAGCAATGACAAAAATGTGTTTTCAATGAAGGAGGATGAGATTTCCTCATTTATTACGAAAATACTGCGTTTAGATGAAATTCAAGGCTAGTAATTTAGAAAGTATTGTGATATAATCTTGGAATGGGCGTTAGTGTAGATAAGTCTGGGGACTTCTCACATATATAAGGAGGAAATAGTAATGAGTTTACAAGTAGAAAACATGGAAAAAAATATGGCGAAACTTACAATCGAAGTTTCCGCTGAAGAATTAGAAAAAGCAATTCAGGGTGCGTACTTAAAACAGAGAAATAAAATCAGCGTGCCTGGATTCCGTAAAGGGAAAGTACCACGTCAGATGATCGAAAAAATGTACGGTGTAGGAATCTTTTATGAAGATGCAGCGAATGCGTTAATTCCAACAGCATACGGAAAAGCATATGACGAATGTGAATTAGATATCGTTTCACAGCCAAAAGTAGAAGTAGTACAGTTAGAAAAAGGAAAACCATTTATCTTCACAGCAGAAGTTGCTGTAAAACCAGAAGTAACTTTAGGAGAATACAAAGGACTTTCTGTAGATAAAGTTTCTAACAGAGTAACAGCAAAAGAGATCGACGCGAAATTAGAAGAAGAACAGAAGAAGAATGCAAGAACAGTTGTAGTGGAAGACCGTGCAGTACAGGACGGAGATGAAGTAGTATTAGACTTCGAAGGATTTGTTGACGGTGTTGCATTTGAAGGTGGAAAAGGTGAGAACTATCCATTGACAATCGGTTCAGGATCTTTCATTCCGGGATTTGAAGAACAATTAATCGGCGCTGAAGCAGAAAAAGAAGTAGAAGTGAATGTGACATTCCCAGAAGAATATCATTCAGAAGATTTAGCAGGAAAAGCTGCAGTGTTCAAATGTACAGTACATGAGATCAAAGCAAAAGAACTTCCTGAATTAGATGATGAATTTGCAGCAGAAGTATCTGAATTTGATACATTAGATGCTTACAAAGCAGATATCAAAGCAAAAATCAAAGAACAGAAGATTGCAGACGGTAATAGAAAGAAAGAAGACCAGGCAGTAGAAAAAGCTGTTGCAAACGCAACAATGGAGATTCCAGAGGCAATGATCGATACACAGGTAAATCAGATGGCTCAGGATTTCGCACAGAGAATTCAGCAGCAGGGACTTTCTATGGAACAGTACTTCCAGTTCACAGGAATGACAGCTGAGAGCATGATGGAAGAATTAAGACCACAGGCTGTAAAACGTATTGAGACAAGACTTGTACTTGAAGCAATTGCAAAAGCTGAAAATATCGAGATTACAGATGAAAGAATCGATGAAGAATTAGCGAAGATGGCAGAAGCTTACAAGATGGAAGTAGAAAAATTAAAAGAATTCATGGGAGAAAATGAAAAAGAACAGATGAAGATGGATTTAGCTGTTCAAGATGCTGTGACATTCTTAGTAGATAATGCTGTAGAAGAATAAAAACATTATATTTTTAAGGAGGCATATACATGAGCGTAATACCTTATGTCATTGAGCAGACAAGCCGCGGCGAGCGTTCATATGACATTTATTCAAGATTACTGAAGGAAAGAATTATCTTTTTGGGGGAAGAGGTAACTGATGCATCAGCAAGTGTAATTATTGCCCAGCTGCTATTTTTAGAAGGTGAAGATCCGGAGAAAGATATTCATCTTTATATCAACAGCCCAGGCGGTTCCGTATCAGCAGGTTTGGCTATTTATGATACAATGCAGTATATCAAATGTGACGTATCCACAATTTGTATTGGTATGGCTGCAAGTATGGGATCATTCTTATTGTCAGGCGGAAAGAAAGGGAAAAGATATGCCCTTCCGAATGCAGAGATTATGATTCACCAGCCATTAGGCGGAGCACAGGGACAAGCGACAGAGATTCAGATTGCAGCAGAACATATTTTAAAGACAAGACAGAAGTTGAACACGATTTTGGCAGAAAATACAGGACAGAGTCTTGAGAAGATTCAGGCAGACACAGAACGTGATAACTTTATGTCAGCACAAGAAGCAAAAGAATACGGACTGGTAGACGAAGTGATTGCCAGCCATTAATGTAACTGGAAAAGGGGATGCTTAATTTGGGCACCCCCTTTCCATCGTATGAAAGTGGAGAGACGAGGTGAGAGTATGGCAGGAAAGATAGGAGAAGAAATTGTAAGATGTTCATTTTGTAATAAGACGCAGGCGCAGGTACGCAAAATGATTGCAGGACCTAATGGAGCCTACATTTGTGATGAGTGTGTGGACGTATGTGCCGAAATTATTGAAGAAGAACTTGCATATGAGAATCCATCTGATTTTCAGGATATCAATCTTTTAAAACCAGAGGAGATCAAAGCCTTTTTAGATGAGTATGTAATCGGACAGGACGAGGCAAAAAAAGTGTTGTCAGTGGCAGTGTACAATCACTATAAACGAATTATGGCGGAAAAGGATCTTGGAGTTGAGTTACAGAAAAGTAATATTTTGATGCTTGGACCGACAGGCTGTGGAAAGACGTTGCTTGCTCAGACACTGGCTAAGATTTTAAATGTGCCATTCGCGATCGCAGATGCAACAGCACTCACAGAGGCAGGATATGTAGGAGAAGATGTGGAGAATATTCTTCTGAAGATTATTCAGGCGGCAGACGGAGATATTGAACGTGCAGAGCACGGTATCATATATCTTGATGAGATTGACAAAATTACAAGAAAGTCAGAGAATCCGTCTATTACAAGAGATGTATCAGGAGAAGGAGTTCAGCAGGCACTTCTTAAAATTATAGAAGGAACAGTGGCATCGGTACCGCCACAAGGTGGAAGAAAGCATCCGCATCAGGAATTGATACAGATTGATACGACAAATATTTTGTTTATCTGTGGTGGAGCGTTTGAAGGTCTGGATAAGATTATTGAGACGCGTATGGATCGAAAATCAATGGGATTTAATGCAGAAGTGGGAAATCACCATGAAGATAATGTGGACAGACTTTTAAGTCAGGTACTGCCGCAGGATTTGGTGAAATTTGGTCTGATTCCAGAACTGGTTGGACGTGTTCCGGTCAACGTCACATTAGAGATGCTTGACAGAGATGCGTTGATTCGTATTTTAACAGAGCCAAAGAGTGCTATTGTGAAACAATATCAGAAATTACTGGAACTTGATGGCGTCGAATTGGAGTTTGATAAAGAAGCATTGGAAAAGATTGCAGACACGTCATTGGCGAGAAAGACAGGAGCGAGAGGATTACGTGCGATTATGGAGAATGTCATGATGGACACAATGTATCATGTACCGTCAAATGATCGCATAAAAACTTGCCGAATTACAAAAGAAGCCGTAGAAGGGACAGGAGAGCCGGTTTACAATTCTGAGGCTCTCACGTCAGAAAGTGCATAATGTAAATTGGGGACGGGGGTAATGTGACATTACCCCCGTCCCTGAATAAGGAGGAAATATGGAAAAACAGATACGGAATATACCTATGGTTGCCTTAAGGGGAATGACAATCATGCCGGAGATGGTGGTACATTTTGATGTGAGCCGTGCCTATTCCATCCAGGCAATCCAGCAGGTTATGCAAGGCGAAGAACAACAGGTATTTCTTGTTGCGCAAAGAGAGCTGAATATAGAAGATCCAGACTTAAAGGATGTATTTGAGATTGGGACGATCGCGACAATCAAGCAGGTCATTAAATTGTCGAAGAATATGCTTAGAGTGTTAGTGACTGGGGAAGAGCGGGCAACACTTATTTCTTTGGAGAAGGAAGAAGGGTATTTGAATGCTCAGGTGGAAGTCATTGAAGAGCCGCAGGCTGAGGAGGAAGTCGTAGATAATCCAAGAGCGAAGAATATTCAGGAATTATTTTTAGAATATGCGATGAAAAATGGGAAAATTCCGAAAGATGTCATTACACAGGTTGCGGATGAAAAGACATTTTTAGGATTAGTGAATCAGATTGCTGCGAATGTCCCGCTTGATTATTTGAATTTGCAGGATATTTTGGAAGAGACAGATTTGAACAGACGCTACGAAGTGTTGGCATTTAAGATTGCCAATGAGATGGAAGTGATGCATCTCAAAGAAGAGATTCAGGGAAAAGTCAAAGAACGTATTGACAGACATCAGAAAGAATTTATATTGAGAGAGCAGTTGAAAGTGATTCGGGAAGAGCTTGGAGAGGACAATATGCTTTCGGATGCGGAGGAGTTTGAGACTGCTACAAAAAAATTAAAGGCCTCCAAGGAAATTAAGGAGAAGCTGATGAAAGAAATTCATCGTTTTAAAAGTGCGATGAACAGTTCGGCAGAAAATGGGGTTATCCGCACTTACATTGAGACGATGTTGGAGATGCCGTGGGACAAGACGGGAAAAGATAATACCGATATTGCATATGCAAAACAGGTATTGGAGGACGAACACTATGGACTGGAAGCCGTGAAAGAAAGGATTTTGGAATTTCTCGCTGTCCGTTCTCTGACAAAGAAAGGAGAAAGTCCGATTCTTTGTCTTGTTGGTCCGCCGGGAACAGGAAAGACCTCAATTGCACGTTCGCTTTCCGAAGCATTAAAAAAACCGTATACACGGATTTCACTTGGCGGTGTGAGGGATGAAGCAGAGATTAGAGGACACCGGAAAACATATGTGGGAGCAATGCCGGGAAGAATTGCAAATGCACTTAAGATGTCTGGTGTAAAAAATCCGTTGATTTTACTTGACGAGATCGACAAAGTGAGCAATGATTATAAGGGAGATACTTTTTCTGCGCTGTTGGAAGTGCTGGACAGTGAGCAGAATGTAAAATTTAGAGATCATTATCTGGAAGTACCGATTGATCTGTCTGAGGTATTGTTTGTGACGACAGCAAATTCTCTTCAGACAATTCCAAGACCATTATTAGACCGTATGGAAGTCATTGAGATCAGCAGTTACACGGAAAATGAGAAGATGCATATTGCAACGCAGCATCTGCTTCCAAAGCAGCTCCAAAAACATGGATTGACACCGGAGCAGTTAAAAATCAGCAAAGGTGCTATTTGGAAAATTGCGAGAAACTATACAAAAGAAGCAGGAGTCAGACAGCTGGAGCGTAAAATTGGAGATATCTGCAGAAAATCAGCACGAGAGATTTTGGAGACAGGAAAAAGTAGTATTCGTGTAACAGAACGCAATTTGGAGAAATATCTGGGAAAAGAGAAATATTCTTATCAGATGATAAATGAGACAGACGAGATAGGGATTGTAAGAGGTCTTGCATGGACAAGTGTCGGTGGAGATACGCTTCAGACAGAGGTCAATATTATGCCGGGAGAGGGCGAGATTCTATTGACCGGACAACTTGGAGATGTGATGAAAGAGTCTGCACGGACAGGGATCAGCTATATCCGTTCTGTGGGAGAAAAATATAAGATTCCGGAAGATTTCTTTAAAAAGCACGATATCCATATTCATATTCCTGAAGGTGCTGTTCCAAAAGACGGTCCGTCTGCAGGTATCACAATGGCGACGGCTATGATTTCCGCAATCACAAACACGAAGGTCAGAGCGGATGTGGCGATGACCGGAGAGATTACACTGCGTGGAAGAGTGCTTCCAATCGGAGGATTAAAAGAAAAGCTTTTGGCAGCAAAAAGTGCAGGAGTAAAGACTGTATTGGTACCAGAAAAAAATATGCGCGATGTGGAAGAGATTTCATCCGAGATTACAAGAGGACTGGAAATTATTCCGGTAAGCTATATGGATGAAGTTTTGAAAACTGCATTAATATATGAGGAAAACGAAAATGAAAATTAAGAGTATTGATTTGGAAATTGTATGTGGAATTACGAGTAAGCTTCCGGAGACAGACAAAGTAGAGATTGCATTTGCCGGAAAATCAAATGTAGGGAAATCTTCATTGATCAATGCGTTGATGAATCGAAAGTCTTTTGCGCGTACATCAGCGACGCCGGGAAAAACTCAGACTATCAATTTCTATAATATTAATGATATAATGTATTTAGTAGATTTGCCTGGATATGGATATGCAAAAGTTTCTGAGAAAGAAAAAATACAGTGGGGAAAACTGATTGAACGCTATTTGCACAGCTCGAAACAGTTGAAAGCAGTATTTTTGCTGATCGATATCCGACATGATCCATCTGCAAATGATAAGATGATGTATGAGTGGATTGTGTCGCAGGGGTACAATCCGATCATCATTGCGACAAAACTGGACAAACTAAAAAGAAGTCAAGTCGCAAAACATGTAAAGATGATCAAGCAGGGACTTGACCTTGTTCCAGGAACACAGATCATACCATTCTCGTCTGTGTCAAAACAGGGAAGAGAAGAAATTTGGGAATTGGTGGAAAAGAATTTTCTGAATGAAACCGAGGTGGGATAAATGGAAGATACGCGTCCATATTGGAAAGTAATCGTAAGTCTGGCTTTCAGCCTGATAGGAACCATTTTATTTATCGTCATAGGAATAAAATTGTTGTGGTTTTTTATGCCATTTGTCATCGGGTGGTTTATTGCATTTATTGCGAACCCGCTTGTGTGTTGGCTGGAAAAGCGGTTAAAGATTGTAAAAAAGCTAGGGTCGGCAATTATTATCATTGCAGTTTTGGCAGGAGTAGTCAGTGCACTGTACTTTGGAATCAGTAAGCTTGCAGATGAGGTGGGAAGTCTCATTACAAATTTCCCACAGATGTACAGTGAATTGGAAAAAGGAATGAAAGATATCGGGGAGAGTTTTCAAGGTGTTTTTCGCCTGTTGCCAGAAGGAATACAGACTGGGTGGAATGCAGTGGTTGCGAATTTAGACAATACGATGGGAAACTTGATAGGAAAGATCAGTGAGCCGACGGTGGAAGCGGCGGGAAATCTGGCAAAGAGCATTCCGTCAATTTTAGTATCAACCATTGTGACTATCGTGGCAGCATACTTTTTTATTGCAGAGCGTGACGAGGTGATTGTGTGGTTCAAAAAGATCACTCCAAAGCCGATTCAGCAGAGGATGACTTTGGTTATCGACAATTTAAAATATGCAGTGGGAGGCTATTTTAAAGCACAGTTTAAGATTATGATCGTAGTGGGCGTGATTCTGTTTATTGGATTTGAGATTATGCAAGTCAATTATTCAGCACTTTTGGCGATTTTGATTGCATTTCTTGATTTCCTTCCAGTGTTTGGAACAGGAACGGCAATTTGGCCTTGGGCAGTGTACAAAGTGTTAAGCGGTGATTATAAGATGACAATCATGTTGCTTGTACTGTATGGAGTAACTCAGCTTGTAAGGCAGCTGATCCAGCCGAAGCTTGTAGGAGATGGACTTGGGATGCAGCCTTTGGTAGCGCTTGTGTTACTTTTTGTAGGATATAAAGTGGGAAGTCTGCTTGGCATGATTTTTGCAGTCCCGGTTGGGATGATTGCGATTAATATGTATAAAGCAGGGGCATTTGATTATATATTAGATGATGTGAAGATATTGATTAAAGGAGTTATGAGTTTAAGAGAGTAAAAAAATATTGTAGATAAGAAAAAAGGCTGACTTAGAGAATCATTGATTCCAAGTGCAGCCTTTTTCTCTCTTATTTTAAGAAGAAACGAAGCAAAGTTTCATTGGTTTTCTTATAGGGTTGATAGCGCATCGGAAGATCGAGCCAAGTCCTCTTATCTACAATGCTTTTATAGTGGGAGAACGTGTCAAAACCGTTCTTTCCGTGATAAGCGCCCATGCCACTTTCTCCGAATCCGCCGAATCCCATTTCACTTGTGGCAAGGTGAATGACAACATCATTGATGCATCCGCCGCCAAAACTGCACCGCGCAGTGACTTTTTTGGCAATCTTTTGGTCAGATGTAAATAGATAAAGTGCAAGCGGATGCGGCATGGAATTAATCTTTGCGATTGCATGGTCAAGAGAATCGTAAGTCACAATTGGGAGAACTGGTCCGAAAATCTCTTCTTGCATGACAGCATCTTTGAATGTGACACGGTCAAGTAATGTCGGCTCAATCTGTAACGTATCAGAATCGAATTTTCCGCCCCACACTGTTTTTTCTGTGTCTATGAGGGTCAAAATACGTGAAAAATGCTTTGCGTTGATGATTTTCCCGTAATCTGCATTGGCAAGCGGTGTGCTTCCAAATTGTCTGACAATCTGTTTCTTTAATTCTTGAATGAGCGAGTCTTTGATCTCCTTGTCGCAATAAATGTAATCCGGTGCGACGCATGTCTGACCGCAATTTAAAAATTTCCCAAATATGATACGTTTGGCTGCCAGTTTCAGATTGGCAGTCTTTTCTACAATACAGGGACTTTTCCCGCCGAGTTCCAATGTGACCGGTGTCAGATGAGTGGCTGCCTGCCGCATCACTTCCTTTCCGACAGACTGGCTTCCTGTAAAGAAGATGTAGTCAAAACGTTCATTTAGAAGACACGTATTTTCTGTGCGACCGCCGGTCACGACCGAGACATACTCCGGTGCAAAACATTCATGTATCATCTTCTGTATAAGTGCGCTTGTGTAAGAAGAGTAGGCACTTGGCTTAATAACGGCTGTGTTCCCTGCGGCAATTGCGTCAATCAGAGGATCAATCGTCAAGAGGAATGGGTAATTCCAGGGACTCATGATCAGACATACACCATAAGGTGAAGGTTTTCGATAGCTTCTCGAATGAAACTGGGCGAGTGGCGTATGGACGCGTTTTTCTTTTGCAAAAGAGCGTGTGTGTTTCAGCATGTAGCTGATCTCACTCAGTACAAGTCCGGTTTCACACATGTAGGTTTCAAAGGCGCTTTTCCCAAGATCTTTTTTGAGAGCTTTGTTGATATCTGCCTCATGGCGAGTGATGCAGTCTCGCAGACGGCGAAGTGAATCTAATCTATAAGAGACATCGAGTGTTGCTCCTGTATGAAAAAATGCACGTTGTCGGTCAAGAATTTGTTTGATTTCATTTTGTGTCATTTAAGGTTCCTCCTGCTTGTTTTATGATACCTCTAAATATAGAAGAAGGCAAGGAAGGAATGTCAGAAAAAAATATTGAATTGTACAAAAAAAGTATTAAAATGTACAAATGAATAAAAAAAGCTTTTAAAATTATAGTCGATTTGTTATAATGAAGCGCACTAAAAAAACACATAGAGGAGAAAAAGTATGAAATTATGGAAAAAACTTTGTATCACATTTTTAGTGGCGCTGATGGCATTCTTCAGTGTAAATGTTGGAAATGTAGATGCGAAAGAAACAGTAACTACGAAAAAAAGTGTGTTATCAATTGATGCAGGAAGAAAGTATTTCTCAGAAGATCAATTGAAACAAATCATTGACAAAGCGTACAAAAACGGATATACATCTGTGCAGATTCTGTTAGGAAATGATGGTTTACGTTTTGTGCTCGATGATATGAGCATGCAGGTGAATGGAAAAAGTTATGCAAGTGAAGATGTAAAAAAAGCAATCACAGCAGGAAACAATTCTTATTATGCAGATCCAAATGGCGATGTATTGACAGAAGATGAGATGGATCGCATTGTGGCTTATGCAAAAGAAAGAGGTTTGGACATTATTCCGGGAATTAACAGCCCTGGACATATGGACTCCATTTTAGTTGCGATGGAACAGTTAGGATTAGAGAATGTACGTTACACGAAAGATGGAAGAGAATCAGAACGTACAGTAAACATTGAAAATCCAGAAGCAATTGAATTTACACAAGTTTTGGTAAAGAAATATATCGATTACTTTAGTGCATCAGGAGTTTGTGAAATCTTCAATTTTGGGGCAGATGAATATGCAAATGATGTATTTGGAGTTCCGGGATGGGGCGAATTACAAAAGTTAAATATCTATGATAAATTTATCGATTACACGAATGATATGGCTGCGCTGATCAAAGAGGCAAATATGCTTCCAATGTGCTTCAACGATGGTATTTACTACAACAGCGATGACAAATTTGGAACATTTGACAAAGATATCATTATCTCTTACTGGACAGCAGGATGGTGGGGATTTGATGTAGCAAAACCAAGCTATTTCGCAGAAAAAGGACACAAGATTCTAAATACAAATGATGCATGGTACTGGGTGTTAGGAAACATCACTTCTGAGGATGGAATTTATGCTTATGAAAATACACTGAAAAATATCGAGGCAAAACCATATAATGAATTAGCAGGTGGCAGCACAGTGGACACGATTGGAAGTATGCAGGCTATTTGGTGTGATAATCCGTCAAAAGAGCATGATATGGATCGTGTATTAACATTAATGGATGCTTTTTCTGAGAAACACAGAGATATTTTAGTGAGACCTGCAGATTACTCAAAAGTAGATGCAGCGCTTGCAAAAGTACCGGCTGATTTGTCTATCTACACAGAAGAGACAGTGAAGGCAGTCAATGATGCAACAGCAGCAGTTGTAAGAAACTTGAAAGAGACAGAACAGGCAACTGTAGATGGTTATGCAGCGGCAATCGAAAACGCAGTTGCTAAATTAGAGCTTAGAAAAGCAGACTATACAAAAGTAGACGAAGCAATTCAGAAAGCTGAAAAATTGAATGCAAAAGATTATAAGAATTTTGACGCTGTGACAAAAGCAGTGAACGCGGTTGTACGTGATTTAGATATCACAAAGCAGGCTCAGGTAGATGCTTACGCAAAGGCGATTGAAGATGCGATTGCACAGTTAGAAAAGAAAACAGTTACAGAAAACATTTCGAAACCAACTGCACCACAGACAGGAGATGTAGCATCACCATTTACTTGGATGACATTGTGCGTGATCGCAGGCGGTTGTGTTGTGACAATGAAAAAAAGAAGAGCATAGAGAAAAAAGTCTATCTGCTCATAGTTGAAATGTTCGAATAGCCTTGTTTGACGAGGCTATTCGGACATTTTTTTCTGTGTTGAAGAATCATAAATAAAGAAATTTATTATTTTTTGCTGTCCTTTGATATGAAATGTGTGTTCCTTTTCCAAACGGCGTATCATTCCCTGGTGCTCATAAAATCCATAGTTACAGGTTGTATCTGTAAATAAATAAAATTCTTTTAACCCGGTTTTCTCCATATGCTCAAGAGATGATTGAAAAAGCATTTTTCCGATTCCTTTTCCACGGAACGAAGAACTTACGGCAAATAATGCAAGCTCTGCTGGATAGGATTTGTTGCTTTCACTCAATAATTGCTTATCTATCTCATTTACTTTTTCAAAAATTTTTGATACGTTCCGGCCCTCTTTGGAACGATACAATGACAATATAGACTTTACTTGTAATAATCTATTTGAAAATGAACATTTGTGGTTTTGGATATCGTTTATCAAAATAATGCCTGCAACTTTCCCGTCAAGTACGGCTACTCTTGAAAACGTATAATTTGTCAGACAACTGCTTAAAAATGCTCTTGCTAATTTAACCGCTGTTTTCTGACTGCTAAATTCATCATAATGCCAAGTTTCTCTGATAATAGTTTCTACGGTCTTAAAGTCTTGTTTTTGATATTCTCTTAATTCTATTTGCATTGATATTCTCCTTGTTTTTATGTTTTATATTTTGTATGATAAAGTATACAGTTACTGTAATGTCAATGGGGAGATAAAATAAAATGAAGAAAGAAATGAAAAGGTTAACAACAGCACAATTTGCAAAATTGCATGAAGTAAATAAACGAACACTTCATTACTATGATGATATAGGTCTTTTTTGTCCTCTTACAAAAGAAGAAAACGGGTATCGATATTATGATATTTCACAGAGCATAGATTTTGAGTATATCCGTATGCTAAAGGAACTGAATATGAGTATTAAAGAAATTGAAATGTATCGAAAACAGCCTACACCTGACAACTTTTTAAAAATTGCAGACACAAAGGAGCAAGAACTCGACAAGGAAATTCGAAAGCTGAAGAATATTAAAAGGATATTACAAGCAAAGAAAGAGCAGATTGTTTTTTGTGAAAGTTTACAAGAACAAGAAATTAGAGTTGAAGAATGTAAATCAGAAAGGATTTTAACGTTTCCTTATGACTTTTCCGAGGATGATATATATCAGATTTTTAGCCCGTTAAAATCCACATGGGGAATTGAACAAATTCGTATGGGAATAGGTAGCTTTATATCACTTGATAATGTATATAACATGAATTTTACCAAATATGACGGAATTTATACGATTGCATTAAACAATAAATCTGTTTCAAATAGTTTTATAAAGCCCAAGGGAAGGTATTTATGTGGTTATCAAAAAGGTACATGGGATAAATTGCCGGAAATGTATCAAAAAATACTTGATTATTCTAAGAAACACGACTTAAAACTCACAGGATATGCTTATGAAGTCGGACTTAATGATTTTGTGATTTCTAATCCAGACGATTATATTACAAAGATTATGATTAAGATTGAGGAAAACTTGATTTTTCGTGTATAATTGCTTATAAAGAAAATAATAAATTTGCAATTGTTACTTGCCGGTAACTTAAATGTTAATATGCGTTGCTTGCAGCAACGGGGAATTCCTCATACAATATTTTTAGAAAATAAAAAAGGAGGACATTTATAATGTTAAATGAAAACATCAAAGCAATCAGAAAATCAAAAGGGCTTTCCCGCCTTGATTACCCTTTAGCAAAGACGGGCGTGACTGTCAACGGCGGCGCATGAAATGCGCCGTTCATCTTGACCGTTGACTGGCTCGGCTGGCTTTGCTACTTGCTTGTATCAAGTATTAGCTTTTTGTTAAAGCAAGACTTTTGGCTAAATCAAAAGGAGTACAGAATGCTTTTTGGGCATTCACTCTATTTCCAGCACCCCATTTTGCTAATCCAAAGTTTACATTTGCATGTTTAGCGCACTGCATGTCGTAGATACTATCGCCAATGTACAGTAACTCATTTGCTTGACATTTTGTCCATTCCATATATTTCAAAAGCGGGTCTGATTCTGGTTTGTGTTGTAGCGTATCATCAGCACAGACTACGGTTTCAAAGTAAGATGATATATCAAATTTCTGAAAATCGCTTCTAAATTCTTCATGGGTTTTAGAGGTAACAATGCCTATGCCTAATTTTAATTCCGAAATAGTCTCAAGCAATTCTTTTATCCCGTGAAATACAGTAATCGTGTCCCTGTATTTTTCCATGTTTTTGTCCCACATGGATAGTGCTGACGCTATATCACTCACTCCTAAACGCCGCAAAGCATTTTCGCCGGTAATTCCTAAAGCAAATGTTAATTCTTTATCGGAGATTATCTTTCCGTTTATTGCTCTTATAGTATCTTGCAAAGAATGAATGACGGCATATTCTGTATCAATCAGAGTTCCGTCTACATCAAAAACAATCTGCTTATAACCCATAGGACTGTTCCTCCTTTTCCCTCGGTCTAATCAAAAAGAGTTGACCAGTTTTTGGTTCGATATGCTTCAAAACACATTTTTACTTGCTCTTCATTATTCTTTTCCGTGGCCAGTTCCGGCAGTTCATTTTCTGAAAAATATGCAAAGCCCGTAGTTTCTATATTTTCTTTGAAGGCACCTCCGATAATGGTGCAAAGTACAAATATTTTACATACGCCATAAGCATATACTGGCAAGTTATGTTTAGAGCGGTCTTGAATTGCAATCACTTTATCAGCAGTTACATCTAAGCCCGCTTCTTCTTTGACCTCCTTAATAGTATTTTCTTTGACAGACACATTTACATCAACCCAACCTCCGGGAAGTGACCATTTTCCGCTATTCTCTTTAACAAGAAGAATTTTTCCATTTTGAAAAATAGCGGCTCTGGTATCAAGTTTTGGCGTCTGGTATCCTGTTTCATTACAGAAAAGGTCTTTCGCTTTTTGAACGGGTATATCTGTCTTATATGCCATTATCTCAGCAGAAATTTCCCGTATCCTTTCATAGCGTTCTCTATCAAAAATGTCTTTTCCATAGGTCAATCCTGCTTGTGCAAGACTCTGTAATTCTATTGCCCATTCCAGCCATTGTTCTTTCATGGTTATCCTCCCTTGCTACTGCGATTTTCTCTGATAAAATATCAGTCATTTTTTTGGTTCATCACTTTCTTTAACAACTTTTGGAACAAGTCGGCAGTTTCTTCATCCATCGGTGCAAGCTGTCCGATCTGTCCGGCTATCATCGCCGTTACATCGTCAATGGAAAGTGGTTTTTGTTTCTGTTCCGCCAGTGCGTCCCGCATGGCTTGGAACATAGCGGCGGTCACAGCTTCTCCCGGCTGTTCCCCGTTGTCAATGTCTTTCTTAATGTCCCGCAGGATAGCCAGGAACACATTTTTGATTTTTTCAATCTCCGCTTCATGTTCCCCTATCTTTTGGGCGTTCAAAAGCTGTAAATCCTGCTTCGCTTCTGCCCGGTGTTCCGGGTGTTCTTTCATCAGGTCGGACAGGGAAGCCGTTGCCATCTCGATAAGCTGGTTTCTTGCTGTTATGCCCTTTGCCGCCGTATCCTGAAAATAAATCCGTATCAAATCTATCAGCTTAGGAAAATTCCTGTGTTCCAACAGGCGGTTGAGGATTTGCACATCAACAGCACCCGTCACAAGCCCCCTCACGGCTCCCTCGGACAAGCCTAATTCAGAAATATCGTAGCTTTTACGAACGCTCACGGTAGACAAGCCCAGTATGTAGTCTGTCGATACCTTAAATTCCTTTGCCACACCTATGAGAATATCACTGCTGACCGTTCTTGTTTCGCCGCTGACAATGCGGCTCAACTGGGAAGCGGAAACGCCTATCTTCTCCGCAAGTTCCTTTTGTGTGATGTGGTTCCCGTTGCATAAATCGGAAATCCGCTGTCCGGGCGTTCCGGGTAAAGCCATAGATACGCACCTCCTCCGCATACTTCCATTATACAGAATGATTGCAAAAATGCAATTTCCAAAGTGTAAACTTCATCAAAATGCAATTCTCGCAAAATTCCGGGGATTGCATTTTTTTCGTGTAGACTTAGGGTAGTT
>OGEQ01001057.1_pt1 | contig 24974 bp, 20 predicted proteins | sample 1570731 | NCBI WGS metagenome assembly OGEQ01 (sample SAMEA2582132, study PRJEB24529) | metagenome | biome: Human gut stool | place: China | collected 2011
AGTGGATGACTAAACGAAAAAAGAGACAAATTGTAACTCAGAAAGGTTCACAAAAAGTAGAAATAATATTTGTGAGGTATTGAATGTAAGAGATATGGTATAATTTAATAGTTAATGTTAAATTGAAGCGGTTTCTGGTAAGTAGAGGGAGGTGTGACGGTGGGTTCATTATCACAAGCTGAAATAGATAAAATAACAGTTATGTACGAGGGTGATAAGAATCGTGATGCTTCAAGTAAAATTTGCGGTTTTATATTTCAAGACTACATAACAATAATGCGTCTTCTTCAAGATAAGGTATGATGGATAAGACTCAACCACTGCTCAAAAGTTCATTTATACAACAAATGTGATTGAATCACTGAATTCCACCAATCGGAAATGAACCTGCAGAGAAGCGTATTTCCAAGTGATAGAACCTGTTAAAGGTTTATATCCGGCTACTTTTGAAACTATGAAAAAGACTACTACGGTTCGAAACTGGGCGTATCTTGCCCAAAAAGATGTTCAAGCAGCAACAAACGATTAAAAACCTTATTACAGATAAAGAACGGAGACATATATGCAATTAACGAAAATCAGAATTAAAAATTACAGATTGCTTATTGATGCCGAGTTGGAAGTTGATCCAAAGACGACCTTAATTGTGGGTAGAAACAATACTGCTAAAACATCCTGTTTTTCATGTATAGGAAGTGTACTGGATGGAGAAGGCATGACTTTCGATGATTATCCACTATTAAGGCGGGAAGATTTTTATACTAAATTTGCGCTGTTTATGGAAAAAAAGCTTTCTTATGAGGATCTTTGTAAGAGGATCGAAATTATCTCCATAGAGTTTTTGGTGGATTATTCGTTGGATGATCCGGATGATAACTTAGGAGCGTTGTCGCCTTTTATCATTGACATTGATATGGACACAACAACTGCCCAAATTCGTGCGGAGTATCGACTGAAAACCGACGAAAAAACTTTGTGGACACTTTTGGAAAGCAGCTATTATAAGGATGGTGTCTTTTCAACGAGCGAAGAAGCCAATAAAGTACTTGCCGATAATTTCGGCAAATTGTTTGGATTAACTATATATGCTATCAACCCAAATAATCCGGATGACAAACAGGTAAAAAGCCAAAAGGAATTACATGATCTGTTCCCATTCCATGCAATTCCTGCTGAACGAGTTCTTGGTGAAGATGAAACCCATAACAGTTCTCTTGGTTTATTAATATCCGGCTTCTTTAATATGAGTGAAGCAGAATTGAATCCAGACGTTGCTGAAGAAATTATACGGTTGCGCTCGATAGTGGAAAAATCCAATAAAGATGTTCAAAAGCAGAGTGATGAAATTTTAAGTACTATTGTGAACAATTCTATTGGCTTTGGTTATCCCAACATAGAGGAATTAAAGCTTGGTGTTACAACGCAGCTTAGCATCGACGATCAGATCAAGAATCAGACTAAACTATCGTATATATCTGGCACGGCAAATGAAAGTTTGCCGAGTTCTCATAATGGTCTTGGCTATAAAAACCTGATTAAAATGGAGTTCCTTCTTGCTGCATTTGCCAAGGATATTGAAAAGCGTGGTATTGCGTGTATTCCGCTACTCTTTATTGAAGAACCAGAATCACATATGCACCCACAAATGCAGACTGCTTTTGCTACGTATTTGGAAAAGTTTCTTGGAAAACTTTCTACCGTCCAAATTCAGACTTTTCTGACCTCACATTCAGCGCATATAGCAAACACTATGGAGTTTGCAAAGATTCGTTATGCACAGAAATCTAATGCGGGTGTTATTTATAAAAACTTGAATACATTTGCAGTAGCTAACCCCGATAATGTGGAGTTTATTAGGAAGTATTTGACTTTAACGAGATGTGATCTGTTTTTTGCAGACAAAGCAATTTTTGTTGAAGGTGCTTCCGAGCGCTTACTTTTACCAGATATGATTGGAAAGTGTGAATCTTCTGGAATATTCGGTGTTTGCAAATATCCGCTATCTGCACAGTATTATGCGCTAATTGAAATCGGTGGAGCCTATGCGTACAAGTTTATTCCTTTCATTGATTTTTTGGGAGTGCCATGTCTAATTCTTACTGATTTGGATTCTGTAGCAGATCGAAAAGGAAAAAACGGAAAGACCGTAAGAAAGTCAGTAGTTGTTAGCGATGGTGAGACAACATCTAATGAAACAATAAAGTGGTGGATTCGTAAAAACAAGGGACTTCTGGATGATGATACTTCAAAAATTGATCTTTCAGAAATCATTGCGATGACAGCCGATGAGAAAACTAGGGGAAAATGCCACATCGAATTCCAAACTACTGAAAATGGATTATGTGGACATTCTTTGGAGGAAGCTATTCGTAACGTCAATCGTAAGTATTACAATTTAGGTAATAGAATAAGTGAGAAGAAGCTTGAATTTACAGGCAAGAGCAAAACAGATTTTGCACTGGATTTGATTTGCGAATGTTCCGATTATTGTGTTCCTGGTTACATAAAATCTGGATTAAAATGGTTGAACGACCAAAGAGTTCTTGAGTAAGGAGGCACCAGTTCATGCGTGGAGAATATATTGATGCAAATTACGATCTTGCAAAAGAAGAAGCTGATAAGGTTGATGCTCAGATTATCGAAACACTTAAAACTGGATGCAGTTTCCGTGTTGAAGCAGGTGCAGGTTCTGGTAAAACCTATTCTCTTAATCGAGTGATTGAATGGATACAGGCAAATAAATGGTCTGATTACAGACAAAAGAAACAGAATGTGATCTGTATTACATATACAAATGCAGCTGTAGATGTAATTGCAGAAAGACTTGCAAAAGATTCGTTTATTCTTCCTTCTACAATTCATTCTTTTGCCTGGAATGCCATTAAACAGTATCAGAACGTTTTGATTGAGGCAGTCACAACAAATCCAGATTATCTGCCAGCCGAAGGTGATTTTAACCCAGTCACTGAAGTTGCATATACTTTGGGACATCGTTATAAAGAAAATGGTATTCAGTACCTTTATCATGACGATGTTCTAAAGCTTTTTTGCCAGCTCCTGGATAATGCTAAATTTCGCCGTGTATTTGCGGATAAATACCCTTTGATACTGATTGATGAGTACCAAGACTCTTATAAACCTATCATTGATCACTTTATTGAGTTTTTTATAGCAAAGGGTGTTGGGCCTCAGTTTGGTTTTTTCGGCGATGCCTGGCAGACTATTTATCAGTCAAATAAAGCTTGTGGAGAAATTGAACATGATAAAATCAAGATAATAAAGAAGGGCTCAAATTTTCGATCAGCGCCAAGGATTGTTCAACTTTTGAATGATATTCGTCCTGAATTGCCGCAAAGATCAGCGATTGATGGATTTGACGGTGAAGTTTTGGTGATTACGTGCGATGATTTTTCGGGCGTTCGCCGTACAGAACGCAATTTTAAAAATGACTTACCAGTGGACGAATTGAGGGAAAGGTTAAACAATATCAGAGAAAAAATTGAGCAGAGTACACCCGCTACTGAAGATCTTAAAGTGCTTATGATTACACATAAAGTCCTTGCTTCCCAACAAGGCTATGAGCAACTTTTGGATATACTGGATGATGGGCTGCGTAATAAGGAAGATCCTTTTCTTATTTTCTTTGCTGATATGGTTGAATCGATATATTATGCGCTTGATACCTCTAATACACAGTTGCTTTTTGAAACACTCGGAGTCAAGCGGTATCCAATTACAAAAAAATCTGAAAAAACCAAATGGAAAAAGCTATATGACCAGCTAACAGAAGTGCGCACACAAAAAGCCATTGATGTTTTGGAGGCAGTCATTTATAGTCAATTGATCCCCATTCCGCCTAAAGTAGATGGATGGTACCGACTTTATAAGAATGCTCCAGAAACAATGTATGCATCAGAGGCTACAATTCAACAATTTTTGCAGCTGGATTATGCACAATTCATAGCTGTTAAGGATTTTCTATATCCAGATGCACAATTTTCAACGGAGCATGGCGTAAAAGGCGAAGAATACGATAATGTTATTTTTGTTATCAGCAAGGGATGGAATCAGTATCAATTTGAAACTTATGCACCAATGATAACTGGTCATGTTGCTGTTCCTAAAGGCAAAGAAGCATCATATGAACGAAATCGGAATCTATTCTATGTTTGTTGCTCAAGACCCAAAAAGCGGTTGTTTATTTTTGTTACTGTGCCAATAGATGCCACATTCAGAAAATTTTTAATAACTTTAGTCGGTGAACAAAATATTTTTACTTATCAACAATTTATGAAAATGACCTATTAAAATGAAGGGTAGGATATTGCACTATGATAAAATTTATAAAGAAAAATAAGATAATTTCCATATTTGGTTTTATCTCTATTTTGATAACTGTTTCATATGCTGTGACATATGACATGCCAGATTATTTTGGTATTGAGGGTTGGTACTCACTATTAAACAACATTTCGATAAGCTATATTGCAGCTCTTATTTTTTATGTTTTACAAGTGTATAAACCAGAATGTGAAAATAGTAAAAAGGCTTATATGACATTGAAACCTTTGTTTTTAGAATTGATTCAATTTATTGAAGTAACGATTGCTTGTTGTAGAAAATATATTTCTGTAAATGAAGATGGTAAAACAGTTATTGATTGGACGGATAAAGAAAGAAAAGTGATATATTTTGTACCTGTATTGACTGGTTCAGATAGTCATCGACCAGCAATAAGAAAGGAAAAAACAGATTTAGTAAAATTACAGGATATTTATAAAAATAAAATAAAGGAAATCAAGGAGAGAATTAGTTTTAGAGAATGCGATTCTGATTTAATAAGAGTTCTTTCTGAATTAGAATCTTCAGATTTTTTTAAATCTAATTTTACTAAATCTGTTTTTTCCTTTCTTATTGCTGTTGCAATAACATTTGAAGGTACTTTTGTTGAGTTTCCTGGATTTCAAGATGGTGTAAATGAATTTGAACGAATAAAAGATAAATTTAAGTCTTGTTGTGGAATCACTTGTAAATATGAAGTGAGAGATGCGGAAAAGATAGAAATTGCAGCTTGTGAAGCAATTTTTTGTAAAAATGCTTTACAAGCAACGTCAGTTGATGAATTTAACAAAATAACATATAGAGAATTTCTAAGAATGCAATTAAAACCTTTAATTACAAATGAAGGGGAGTTGAATCAATTGGTTGATGCTATTTTATTAGATATTATGACAAGTATGAAAATGAAAAAATAGTTATTGAAAGACGATTTATTTTAAAATTCTCAGCGTCTGAGGCGAATACGTGTTTTTTAATATATTTTTCATAGAAAATGCAATGGTAATTCTAGGGTGGAGAGGAAAAATGACAAAATATAAGGATCATTCTTTTTCAAACTAGTTTTCCGTGCCATTATGACAGTTGCCTGCTTTATGAAACTGGGAGTGTCTTATATATTCTATCTGTCGGCGTGACAACTGATTATATTTTAGTATAGGAGCATATTTATAAATAGTTAATAAATATGCTCCTATAATGCATGAATTCTAAATTCCTAATTTTTCTGTCATTTTACATTCAGAAATTCCGCCAAGATGTGGAAAATAGGAATGTATAATCGTAGGGATTAGATCGCATTGGATACGGTCGTTTCTCTCATGCCATGTGCATTTTTGACTTTTACGATAATTTGCAATTAGATGTCTTGTCCATTTGTCATATCCAAGGTAATGGATTTGATTCCAGAGGAGCGCACATAAACGATCACATTCTGAAAAATTTTTATATCGTTTTGTGTTCATATGGGGTAGACAAACAGTAGCAATTCTACATTGACGTGGATCTAGCATGGCATCTATGTAAGGCATACCTAGTAGATCAAATTTATGTAGTGCATCAAGTACTTTAGCGTTTTTGGGACAATATAAGGAATTGCCACGATCACCAGTCCAATAACCACGATCAGAATGAACCTTGGGTGTGTGTTTTAAACGTTCGGCGTAAGAGCTAATAGGTGTTTGTAGATTTAAATTAGTCATGTATAAATACCTCCTGATGCGTTATTCTCTTTGTTGCGTGAAAGGTATGGGTTACGAAAAACGCGAACCTGCAAATCAATGCAAGTTCGCGTTTTATGAATTATGGATGGAGATGAATAGGAATAAGATGGGAGATGGAAAAGCAGTGCTTGAAACATGCTAGGAGGATGAGCTTAGAATTAAAAAATGGAGAATAAATAATAATTTTTCTAATCTTAAAATGCTAAATGAAAGTGCTAGATTGATGAAAACGAGAAAAAATCACAAAATAATTGACATAACGCACGCAAAAGCGTATATTATAAGAACGGAGGTGCAATAACATGTTGGTACAATTTAAAATGAAAAATGTTCTCTCCTTTAAGGAAGAAACGATTTTTGATATGACAGCAATTAGCGCTTATAAAGAACATGTATCGAACCTGATTGATATAGATAAAAAGGAAAAGTTTCTCAGGGTGGCAGCTATTTATGGGGCGAATGCTAGTGGTAAGTCTAATTTTGTTTGTGCAATGCGCTTTTTTCAGAGAATTATTGTAGAATCTTTGAATAATGTTGATGACGGTGCCGAGTCTATTCTTGAAAAATACAGTATGCCATTTTCATTTGAAAATAAAATGGAAAATTCGGAATTTGAGATTGTGGAGATTATAGATAATGAAGAGTACCAATATGGATTTGAGTACAATTCTGAGTCCATTGTAATGGAATGGCTATATAGAAAGAACTTAGATACGAACCGTAAAGTGACAATTTTTGAAAGAACAACACAAGAAGTGAACTTAGGGGCCTCTGTTAGAAAAGAGTGTGAGGTGTATAAAGACCAAATCCCATCAGAAACATTAGTGTTATCCTTTTTTAATAAGCTGAAATTAAAGACAGATGTGTTTAAAAAGGTGTATACTGGTATTATGGATATACTTGTGCTTTCATCAGATGCTTGCGAAAATACAGGGGTTTTAAATGCTATTCTGCCTCAGATTATTGATAATGAAAAAGAAGAACTATTAGAATTTCTTGCGGCGATTGATACTGGTATAAAGAATATTTCTTATGATGAGAATGAAAAAGAAATTATTTTTTATACATTCCACAAAGGCGCAGATGGAGAAATGTATCCTTTGAATTTATATAATGAATCAGAGGGAACGATAAAAAGTATCATGCTTTTTATTTATGCTAAAACGGCAATCTATAAAGACGGAATGATTGTAATCGATGAATTAAATGTAAAATTGCATCCGTTATTACTGAAGTTTATTATTGATTTATTTTATAATAATGATTCAAAGGCTCAATTGATCTATACTACACATGATACAACATTGATGGATAAGAAATTCTTTAGAAGAGATCAGATCTGGTTTGTACAGAAAGATGATTTGGGGCATTCGGAATTATGTGCGCTGTCAGATTTTAAGGTGAGATCAGATGCATCTTTTGAAAAGGATTATTTGTCAGGCGTATATGGTGGAATTCCATTTCTTAAAGATTTTTCCTTGAAAGCAGGTGAATAGCTTTGGGAACAGATGATTTATTTAAAAAGCGTAGGGCGGAACGAAAGAGCCGCTCTATTTTAAAGGAATACAAAAGAAAATCAAGGAAAAGATGAATGGACGAATCGATATTGTTGAAACTCCTGTGATTGATATATATGGGAAAGGCTGTGGAACAGGTAAATTGATTGAGACCACAGAACAATTGGTAAAAGATTCAAAAGTACTCTATCAAAATGTGTGGATTGTGTTTGATAAAGATGATTTTGAAGATTTTGATGAAGCGATTCGTTTAGGAAAAGAAAAAGGATATCAGATCGGGTGGAGTAATCAATCATTTGAATACTGGCTTTATTTGCATTTTAATTATGGTGATACTGCGCTGCATAGAGATAACTGGTATGAAAAGTTAGATGATATTTTTAAACAGTATTGCTTGGGGGATGGACGGTATCGTAAAAATTATGAGGAAATTTATGATTTGGTTGATACATATGATGGAGTAAACACTGCTATAAAAAATGCAAAGCGACGGATGACAGGATTTTGTGAAAAAAGTGATGTGCCATCAAAGTATGATCCTGGAACAATGGTGTATAGGTTAGTGGAGCAGTTAAAGCAATATTTGGATGAATAGTAGATAGCTTTCTTCATAAGCATATATCGAAAGATGTCGATATATGCTTACGAAAGAGAGATAAGTTAGAATTTTCAGCCATGTTTACATTCCGAAACACCGCCGAGATGTGGGAAAAATGAATGTATAACCGTAGGAACTAGATCACATTGAATGCGGTCATTTCTCTCGTGCCAAGTGTACTTGCCTTTCCGATAAGCAGCAACACGCTTTTTGGTCCAATGGTTATAATTCAGGTAATTAATGGAATTCCAGAGTTCAGCACATAAGCGATCACATTCAGAAAAATTTTTATAGCGTTTTGTACTCATTTGAGTCAGACAAACAGTGCCAATCGTACATTGACGTGGATCTAGCATGCCATCTATGTAAGGCATGCCTGGTAGATCAAATTTATGTAGTGCGTCAAGGACAGTGTCATTATGTTTAGGGCAATATATAGAATTGCCACGTTCGCCGGTCCAATATCCACGATCAGACTGGACTTTGGGCGTGTATTTTAGCCGATCTTCAATAGAGCTGATTGGTGGTTGCAAGTTTAAAATGTTCATAATTATTACCTCCGAGTGATTATTCTCTTTTTCGAAAAGAAAAAGCGTGAAACTGCTTTGAGGGGCAGATTCACGCTTTAAATGTGGTTTTTGGGTAAAAAAATCGTAAATCAAAGAGGAAGAAGATTGACAAAACATGAGAATCATACATAATTACAGAAAAAGACACTTAGATGACCAGTGAATGAAGGAGAAAACATTTTGGAAAAATGGATTAAACGACGGAAAGAAATCAGTAGCGTTGAGATAGTAGCAATAGTTGTGGCAATATTGTTGCTTTTGATTGGTGGCGTCTGTGATGTTGCTGTAAAAATGGGATATATACTTATACATGTGAAGGCTTTTGAAGATGTGTCATTAGCAGTGCTGCAAATGCAGGCCAGTATTACTGTGTTGACCCTAAGTATCATTGCATTATTATCTGGTAATATATCGGATTCCTATATGGGAGTGTCTGTAAGTTCTTATTTTCTCGAAAAGCGTCCGCCCTATTTGAAACAAAAGAGAATCATTATCCTGGAATTTATATTATTGTTAGAATGCCTTTGCGACCATTTATTAGGGTTATATAATTTAGTCATTGCGACTTTTGTTGTGGCGATAATTTTCATAGCAGTTTCGATCTATGAAGTGTATTCAATTTATTATGGAAAAGGAGACACGGAAGAAGAAATTGAAAATTATGTGGAGTATTTATTTAGGGAAGGGAAATTATATGGTGAATATGGAAAGAATTTTCTTAAAGATTGGAAAGCAAATGTAGAAAAACAATCGATGGAAGAATATGACAAATATTGTGAATTATTTTTAAGATTGACCAATAGGATATTAAATAAGGAAATTGATATAAAAGAAGTAAATTCATTAAATGAAGATATGGCGAGGTTTTTGCTAACTAGTGATAATGAAAATGCTAGGATAAAAGGAATAAAATTTGTAAGAGAATGTTATGAGAATATGTACCGATGGTTATCTGGAAATGAGGAGATTCAGTTTGAAAGTCCATTTGAATTAATTGGTCGAGTTTCAAGAGAATGGCATTCAGCAGTAGATAGACTAGAAGCAGAAAAAATTGAAAATTTATTGAATTGGGAATTTTTTTCAAAATTAATTATAAAAATTGCATCTTGGAATGTATATTCAGACCAATGCGGAGATGGTGATATTAGTGAGGTGGACAGATTAGCAATTGGATGGGGAAGTTACATTGCAAGACAAAAGCAAAAAGGAAATATTGTTAATAACAAGGTATGGGAGAGATCAGTTGATATTAAATATGGATATCATATTTGGGATACATGCAATGTGAAACGTGAATTTTATTTAGAGATATTAGCAGTAAGGGATTTTAATCTTTGCTATGGATATTTGCTGAATGGACAAAGTGATCTAATAAAAAATATGATTTTTATTGGTGGGATAGGAGAAAAGTATTGGATAGAAGATAAGACAGTGGTACTTGTCATTATGCTGGTTCACTGTTATATGTATTATCTTGCATATCGAGAGACCCCACTTTGTATAGATGAAAAAATTCAAAAGAATGTGAAAACTGTGCTTTCGTCACCTGAAGTGGTTGGGATTGTAGGATCTTTTTATCGAAAATTGGATGATAACTTGCTAGAACCATTGATTTTGCAGAAAATGGAAAAAATATTAGAAAAATATGAACTATTTCCAGAGCATTCTAATGGAAAGACGATGATTCTTCGTGATGTTGTAAGAGATTATTTTCTGTTTAGTATTTTGTATGCTAATCAATACACACCTAGAAGAGAAAACTTATTGGAAAAATTGAATTTTGATATTTATCAAGCGTATCTATACTTGCCAGATAAACAGAGATTATCAAAATCATTTTTAGAGTTGGATCAACTTTTTACACAAGACTCATATTCAAAAGAAGAAAGAAGTATAAAAATAAACGGAATGATTGATGAGTTTAATAAGGTAATAAAAGAAAAATACAAAAAGAAGATTATGAAAGAGGCAGAGACAAGTCAAGTTGAATATGAAACTGAAAAGAAAGAAATAGAAGAAAATCTGAAAGAGATAATCGCAGATAAGTTAACAGGATTGTCGATGAAAGAAAGTTTTCACAATTATGAAACACAGAGATATGAAAAGATTTTAGTATTTCAGTGCAATGATTATACCAGATGGGTAAATGAACATGTAGGAACAGATTACTATTTCTATATTATTAGCAACTTTGAAAAATGGTTAGTAAAAGAATTAAAAAATACATATAAGGTAACAAATGTAAATGAACAACAATTTGAATCAAAAGAAGCATTTGAAAAATATTTAAAAGAAGGTGAGTTCGATGCGTTGATTGGCTCAGAAGAGATTTTTGAAGGAATAAAGGGCAATAAAATAATAATACCTGGTTTTAATTATGGACTAGCCATTAATAGAGAACGGTTTCATCTCTATATTGAAAATGTGTATGTTGATGTTAAATCTGGTACAATTCAGGACACAGATGCTGTTAAGAATGATGAGACAGGACAATATGAGTATTCTCCAACAAATGGAGTTACAATTAGTTTTGATGAAAATGAACTGAAAAGTTATATTCACAATGAACGTAAGGTAATAAGAGTTTATTTTGATGTTGTGTTAGAAGTTAGAGAAGAAATGGGAAGTAGTGCTTGTGTTATAGTTGATGAATTTTAGAGTGCTAATTTGGCTAAGATAATGGTATTGCAAATGAGGATCTGATGAAAGTGGCGGGAAAGGAGAAAAAGTATTAGCTCATACAAATGCAAAAAGATGTGATCCGGAACTTCCGGATTTGTTATAAATTCAACTTGTTGTTTGCCCTGTTAAATGGTAAAATCAAGATACAATGGGTGAGTTGTAACCTCATGATTGAGAAACCGTTTAAGAAAGGAGTCTGAAAAGCATGGGAAGATTTGTGAACCCAGACAACAGTGCGTTTCAGGTTGCTCTTAACTCCAGAATATATGTGGACAAGACGGGCTTGATGGAGTACACAAACAGTGTCCTCGATACGACGAATGCTTATATCTGCAATAGTCGCCCGCGCCGGTTTGGAAAGTCATATGCAGCGAACATGTTGGCAGCGTATTACAGTAAGGGCGCAGATTCTGAGCAGATGTTTTCTGGATTGAGGATAAGCAAGGATGCTGATTTTAAGAAGCATCTCAATAAATACGATGTGATCCATATCGATATTCAGTGGTTTTTAGCAAACTGTGACGATGTTAACAATGTGGTGAAGTATGTCACAGAGGCAGTTCTGGATGAATTGCGGGAGGTTTATCCTGGGATTCTTCTGATTGAAGTGTTTGGCTTGCCAGATGCACTTTCAAGAATCAAAGATAAGACGGGACAGAAGTTTATCGTCATCATTGATGAATGGGATGTACTCATTCGTGATGAGGCAGCCAATAATAAAGCACAGGATGAGTATATAAACTTTCTGCGAGGGATGTTCAAGGGAACAGAACCTACAAAGTATATTCAACTGGCATATCTTACGGGCATTCTTCCAATAAAAAAGGAAAAAACGCAGTCAGCACTGAACAATTTTGATGAGTTTTCCATGCTGAGTGCTGGCGACCTTGCACCGTATGTCGGTTTTACTGAGAAGGAAGTGAAGGAACTGGCAGAAGAATATCATCAGGATTGCGATGAAGTAAAGCGTTGGTATGACGGATATCTGCTGAATGAATATCAAGTCTATAACCCACAGGCAGTTGTCAGTGTGATGCTCCGAGGGGAATTCAAAAGATATTGGTCGGAAACTGCTTCTTACGATGCAATTGTGCCGCTGATCAACATGAATTACGATGGACTGAAAAATGCTATCATTGAGATGATCTCCGGTGCAGAAGTCAGGGTGAACACGGCAACCTTTAAAAATGACACAGTAAACATCAAGAGCAAGGATGATGTGTTGACCTATATGATTCATTTGGGATACCTTGGGTACAATCAAAAACTGAAGACTGCTTTTGTACCGAATGAAGAAATACGTCAGGAACTCACAGATGCTGTTGAAAGTAGGCGCTGGAGTGAAATGCTGGAATTCCAGAAAGATTCTGAACGTTTACTTGATGCCACACTGGATATGGATGGAACAACAGTTTCCACACAGATTGAAAGAATTCATAATGCGTATGTGTCCTCTGTTCAGTATAACAATGAGAACTCGCTGAGCAGTGTATTGGCGATTGCGTATTTGAGCGCAATGCAGTATTACTTTAAACCTGTTCGAGAACTGCCGACAGGTCGTGGGTTTGCTGATTTTGTCTTTATCCCAAAGCCAGAGTATAAAAGCACATATCCGGCGCTGGTTGTGGAACTTAAGTGGAATAAAGATTCCACAATAGCATTACAGCAGATTAAGAACAAGAGATATCCAGAATCCATTTTGAACTACACTGGTGAAATTCTCCTTGTTGGAATTAGTTACGATAAAACCAGCAAAGAACATCAATGTCTGATTGAAAAATATGAGAAAGAATGACCTTGCCGGCCCACTGACGTACTGTAAGCTTTTATCTGGTACGTTGGCGGGTTTTTATTAAAAGATGTTATTCTTGTTTGGGTACAGAATTCATGGTATCATAAAAGCAATTAAGAAGTCTGTGGGTAGCTACGTGAAAGGAGTGGTAAAGATGAGAACAATGAACATTCCTGTTGGGGTATCAGATTTTGAAGAGCTTCGTAAGAATGATTATTACTATATTGATAAATCTGGATTAATCGAGGAACTTCTTAGTAGGACTGGAACAAAGGTTACACTGATTACTCGCCCCAGACGCTTTGGCAAAACCCTGGGCATGAGTATGCTGGAAAACTTTTTTGATATCCGCAAAAACAGCCCAAAACTGTTTGAAGGACTGGAGATTGCGAAACATCAAACGCTGTGTGATGAATGGATGAACCAATATCCCACCATTTTTGTCTCATTCCGGCAGGTAGACGGACTAGATTTCACTGGCGCTTATGATATGCTCACATGGGTGATTTCAGAACTATATAAAAAACACTTGTATTTGCTGGAAGGTGATCAGATAGATGAAAGTGATAAAGAGATTGCAAGGCAACTCATACGGGGAAATGCTTCTTTAAAGGATACCAAAGGAAGTCTGCTGCTGCTCACAAGGCTATTGCAGCAATATTATAGAAAACCGGTGATTCTCCTGATAGACGAGTACGATGTACCAGTTGCAAAAGCGAATAACAATGGCTACTACAAAGAAATGCTGGATGTCATGAAAGGCTTGATGCAGGCATTGAAAGACAATCAGGCGCTTCGTTTTGCTATTATTACAGGTTGTTTAAAGATCGCGAAAGAGAGTATTTTTACTGGAACGAATAACTTTGTATCAGATACGATCGCAAATTCCCGTTTGAATGAATATTTTGGTTTTGTACAAAAGGAAGTGGATCAGTTATTAAAGGATGCTGATTTGATGGAGCGGGCTGATTGCATGAAAGAATGGTATGATGGCTATCATTTCGGTGATTTTGATGTCTATTGCCCATGGGATGTGATGAATTATCTGCTGGAGTTGCAGCACAATCCAAAGGCAAAACCTATCAGCTACTGGAAAAACACCAGCGATAATGCGATCATTCGCTCTTTTATTGATTATGCTGGAAGTAATATTACCAAGAAGCTTGAAATATTGATGTCAGGCGGCTGTATTGTCCAGCGGGTGGATGAAAATCTGACTTATGACTATCTGCATTCTTCCGAAGATAATCTTTGGAGTATGCTATATTTGACAGGATATTTGACCAGAGCGCGTGAGGATGATTATAAGGACGAAATACCGGAAGGTATGGTTGCGTTTATGATTCCAAATGCAGAAATCAAGGAAATTTTTGAGACAACCGTGATCAAATGGTTTGATGACAGTGCTAAGAAGTGGAATCGGAATGCGCTATTTGATGCGGTTTGGAACGGTGACAGCGATGGAATTACGAAAGAAATGAACGCTTTGCTGCGTCGCACGATCAGTTATCACGATTATCGGGAGGACTTCTATCATGCCTTCCTGGCAGGTATTTTCGCTGGCGCTGGATATATGGTGGATTTTAATAAGGAGCATGGCGAAGGACGAAGTGATGTGGTTGTTTATGATTCCATCAATGGGCGTGTGGCGATTTTTGAGGCAAAGTACACAAAAGTTCTGACTAACCTGGAAGCTGAGTGCGATATAGCCCTGCAGCAGATTGATGACCGGATGTATGCGAAAGAGTATGAGGATGATTATGATCAGATCCTTTGTTATGGTATTTCGTTCTTTAAAAAGCGGTGTATGGTGAAGAAAAAATAACCTATCTCCGTAAGCGAGGTACGCCTATGATAAAACAACTCAAGAACTATTTCTATGAAAGATTTACCGATTTTACCATCAGCCCACCGAATTTTCTTCCTATGATTGTTACAACCAGGGATAAAGCCACGCAGCTTATGGAGGGAAAATTAGAAATGCCTCCGATGCTTTCACGGGAACAGGTGGAAACTTTGGAAGCGGAAATCCGGAGAAAGTATCCCGTATTGCCGGAAAAGGAATCTATCACAAAAGGATATCTGATCAATACTGCAGATCTGTATACTCTTGGATTTTCTATGATTCCATTCGTATTTGACCGGGGACGTTTTGTGAAGCCGGATCGGAAACTTTTAAAGGAAGGGGATACTGCGGTGATTTTCCTGCAGCCACAGCTGTTTTTTCAGCAATTACAGGTGCTGATTCAGCGGACATTTCCCAATTTGCGCTATTTGGAGCTGGCAGCGGCGGAATATCCCAGAAATGCCAGTCAACAGGTAGAAGACTGGAATTTATTTGCGAAGCCGCGAAAGGATCACTGGAAACGCGAATTTCTTGTTATGGCCCGTTTCAATCATAACCTGGCAGTGTCTAACAGTAATCCTGTGAACTCTCAATCTTTTGTGCTTGAAAATATGTCTTCGATGGCTGTTCTGGTTCCTGTCCGTGATCTGGTGCAAGGGCATTTTCCTGAGATTTTCCGTGATCAGCAGTTGTTAGATTATATGGAAGCGTTTCATTTTCAGAAGAAAGAAATTCAGAACCATATATTCCGTGTTGCGGCAAATGTGATGGAAATTACACCAACCACCCTATGGATTGAGCGGTTTCAGACAATATTGTCGCCAGGACAATGGATCGTGAATACTATCACAGAAAAGCTGATAGCCGATGGTGCATCCATGCCGCGGTTGATTTTTCACCATATCAATGGTATGGAAAAAATTGTGATCGGCATCAATCGGCTGGAATTTCGTTTTCAGTTCTGGACAGAAAAAGAACGCAGCATCGTTGAAAACTGCTTAAAACTAATGGATGAAAATATCCAGACACGGTACTGCCATATGGATGTGGAAACCAATGCTAATCTCGGTACTGTCCGGGAATATCAGGCCCTCAAAACCGAGCATTTTCTCCAGTCGAGGACATTTCGCCATGATGGAATCTTCTCGAAGGAATTGCTGGAAATGGATTATTGCGTTCATCCGAATATTCTTGGTATAAACGGAGCCCAGAAAGCGTGGCATTACTGTATCCACACATTTACGCCGGAAAATGAGCATTTTATGTGGTATTCTTCGTCTGATGTCATGAACTTTTTTGACCAGAAAACATCCGCTCACCAGAAACGGATTGCATATTTATTGAAAGGACACGCTTATGCCAGATATCAAAAAATTTCCAAATATCATTGAAGCCATGAAATATCTGGAACCGGGCCATCTCCTGACGCAATGTCTGGAGCGGGATGGCGTGGCGATCAACTATCAGACCAATATGCCGGTATCGATGCCGGATGGAAGAATTGCTCTTCTCTGTCCATCTCCGAATCCTAATTATTATCGTGGAGAAAATGGCGTCTATCCCAGCTGTAAATCCAGTCTCTACCGGATCCCGAAACGCGAAGATCAGATCTGCGCCCTGGCGAAGACTTATGAATTTATGTGTTTTCTGCTGACACTGGGGGAAGTACAGGCGTATTTGTACCATAACCTGTGGTATGATCCGTGGGCTATCGCCCAGCACTACGAATTTGCCACTCCCATGATCGATCTGACTCATGAAATTGCAGTTGCAGCATTTTTCGCCACTCATCGTTATGACCGTGTGACCAAAAGTTACCAGCTGATGCGTGAAGGCGTTGGTCAGATCCGCTGGATCATCCAGCCTCCTATGATGTCACAAGATCCGAACCTGTGTCCCATTGGCGTCCAGCCTTTTTCCCGCCCAAGCAATCAATATGGGTACGGGTACTGGATTCCAGAAGATGATGATTTTAAGAATCATTCGGAACTGATCCAGTTCGAGCAGGATTATCAGGTTAATTACCGCTTAAAAACGGCTATGACCGGCCCGGAAACCATGTATTTTCCCAATGAAAAAATCGCCCAGATGGCATCGATCATAAAAAATGAAAATGTAATTACCAATTGTGCCATAGACACATTTATTCAAGATATTGCAGATGGTAATTCTTATATTACTCCGGCACCTTCCAGGGATGAAATACTGGATATTTTAAAGCAAAAAGGGGTCTTTCTGGTAGATGCTTCCGTGATCTGCCCAGAAGCCATTCCCACTCGAACAAATCCATTTAAAATCGACCGGAAATTAGTCCTGACACCGGCATATAAAAATAAATAGCTCTGAAAATTTCTCTTACATTTTCCCAAGAAACCCGTAAGAATTCTTTCGTTGACCCCCAGATAAATATAGAGTACCATAGCATATGTAGAAAACTGGAGGCGATATACATGAAAAAATTATTCTACGCGGTAACGGGTGCGGTTTTTCTTGGGCTTACGGCACCGGTGATAGGAGCGACAGGGGAAGCCTGGGCAGAGGAAGTGATCGGGCCGGATGTGCTGGTTCCAGAAGGGTACCGGAATGGAGAGCAGGGCCGGGATGCGGTGAAGGAAATTGGACCGGGTATCCGGGAAGAGGAGAATGTGAGCAGTGCAGTTGGTAATGCGATGATCCCTTCTAATGATTTTTTGGATGCGATGATCCCAAATCCGGTGGTGAAACCGGTGGAGAAATATACTTATGACCAGATGGTGGCGGATATCAATGCCCTGAAAGAGCGGTACGGCGATAAAATGCAGGTCAATGTGATCGGCAGATCCCAGGATGGACGGGACATCTACGAGGTGATCGTGGGAAATGTCAATGCGCCGAAGCATATTCTGATGCAGGGTGCGATCCATGCGAGAGAGTATATGACGCCGCTTCTGATGATGAAGCAGCTGGAGACGGCGTTGAATTTTTATGATACGGGTCATTATGACAATACAGCCCTTTCGGATCTGTTTCAGCAGGTGGCGGTTCACATGATTCCTATGAGTAATCCGGACGGTGTGACCCTGGCCCAGTCGGGACTGAATGGAATCCGGTCGGATTTCTTAAAGCAGACGATCCTGACGGCATACGCGAAAGATAAGGAGCTTGGAAGAACCACTCTTGACATGGATAAGTATTTAACAATCTGGAAAAGCAATGCAGCAGGCGTGGATCTAAACCATAACTTCCCGGCAGACTGGGAGGGGGTGACTTCTACGGCGGTCAGTGCGTCTTATTCCGGGTATAAGGGAACAGCAGCGTTGTCGGAGCCGGAGAGCCAGGCACTGGCGGCTATGGCGGATAAGTACCCGTGGGCAGCGACGATCAGCTACCATTCCATGGGCAATATCATCTACTGGGATACCAATACCAGCAGGGTGAAGGATGCGTCCAAGGCATTGGCAGACAGCCTGGGAACTGTGACTGGTTATAAATTGGATGGAAGTGACGGTAAAGGTGGTTATAAAGACTGGATGCAGTCCAAGGACAATCCGGTGGCTGGCGTGACCATTGAGGTGGGAAGTGTGGCATGTCCTTTGCCGCTCAGTGAATTTGACAAGGTATGGAAACAGAATAAGGCAGTCTGGGTGCAGGCCATGAAGTTTGTGGCGACAAAATAATGGTCAGACCGATAACTCTGGTGATATCGTACATGGGCTGTTTGCGCAACGCGTGAACAGTAACCATGGGTCGGCATAATTACCGGAACATAATTACCGGAACACAGGCGAAAACGGGTTGTAATTTGTCAGAACAAGCGGTATAATATTTTACAGTATGTAAAAATCCGGGCACATGCCCGTAGAACAATATAGGAGTGTTTTGAATTATGACAAAGATAAGAACCAGATACGCACCAAGCCCAACAGGAAGAATGCACGTAGGTAACTTAAGAACTGCATTATACGCATACCTGATCGCAAAGCATGAGGGTGGAGATTTCCTTCTTCGTATTGAAGATACAGATCAGGAGCGTTTTGTAGAGGGCGCAACTGAGATCATTTACCGGACACTGGAAGAGACTGGTCTGGTACATGATGAGGGCCCGGATAAAGACGGTGGTGTTGGCCCATATGTACAGAGTGAGCGCCAGAAAGCAGGCATTTACCTGGAGTATGCGAAAAAACTGATCGATAAAGGCGAGGCTTATTACTGCTTCTGTGACCAGGAGCGTCTGAACTCCTTAAAGCATGTGGTAAATGGCGAGGAGATCATGACCTATGATAAGCATTGTCTGCATCTTTCCAAGGAAGAGATCGAGGCGAATTTAGCAGCAGGCAAGCCATATGTCATTCGTCAGAATAACCCGACAGAGGGAACGACAACCTTCCATGATGAGATCTACGGAGATATTACGGTGGATAACTCCGAGTTAGACGATATGGTTTTGATCAAATCTGATGGTTATCCAACCTACAACTTCGCAAACGTAGTAGACGACCACCTGATGGGCATCACCCATGTGGTAAGAGGCAATGAGTATCTGTCTTCTTCCCCAAAATACAACCGTCTGTATGACGCATTTGGCTGGGAAGTTCCGGTTTATGTACATTGCCCACTGATCACGAATGAGGAACATAAGAAGTTAAGCAAGAGAAGCGGACATGCTTCCTACGAGGATCTGATCGAGCAGGGCTTTGTTTCTGAAGCAGTGGTAAACTACGTGGCTTTACTGGGCTGGTCTCCAGAGGATAATCAGGAGATCTTCTCTTTAGAGGAGTTAGTGAAGGCATTTGATTACCACAACATCAGCAAGTCCCCGGCTGTTTTTGATGTGGTGAAATTAAAATGGATGAACGGCGAGTACCTGAAGGCTATGGATATGGATAAATTCTATGAGATGGCTGAGCCGTACATCAAGAAAGTGATCACCAAGGATATGGATCTGAAGAAGATCGCGGCCATGGTGAAGACCAGAATCGAGATTTTCCCGGATATTGCAGAGCATATTGATTTCTTTGAGGCACTTCCAGAGTACGATGTGGAGATGTTCTGCCACAAGAAGATGAAGAGCACCAAAGAAACTTCCTTAGAGATCTTAAAAGAGGTTCTTCCGATCCTGGAAGCACAGGAGGACTACTCCAATGACGCTCTTTATGCAGCATTATCTGCCTATGTAGCAGAGAAAGGCGTGAAGACCGGTCTGGTGATGTGGCCGATCCGTACTGCGGTTTCTGGTAAACAGATGACACCAGCCGGTGCAACTGAGATCATGGAGGTCCTTGGTAAGGAGGAGTCCCTGGCGCGTATCCGCAAGGGAATTGAGAAGTTAAGTAACGAATAAGGTCTGCACATTTACTGTGCTGACCGTAAGAAAACATAGGCGGGCAGGAATATATGGCATTTCATCCGTCCCAGCTGGAGGCGATCCAGCACCGAGATGGCCCGATGCTTGTGCTGGCTGGTCCTGGTTCTGGCAAGACCACAGTGATCACGCACCGGGTGAAATATTTGATTGAGCACCACCAGGTTGACCCTTCGGCCATCCTGGTGGTAACTTTTACGAAAGCAGCAGCCAGAGAGATGCAGGAACGTTTTGAAAAACTGATGGATGGTCATGGGGGCCGGGTCAGCTTCGGAACGTTCCATTCTGTATTTTTTACCATCTTAAAATATGCATACCGGTTTCAGGCATCGAATATTGTCCGGGATGAACAGAAAAATCAGTTTATCCGGGAATTGGTGGATCAGTATGAACTGGACATCGAGGATGAGCACGAGTTTACTTCCGGTGTGCTCAGTGAGATCAGCTTCGTGAAAAGCGAGATGCTGGATCTGGAGCATTATTATTCCCAGAACTGCTCGGAGGCAGTCTTTAAAAAACTGTATAAGGGCTATGAGGAACGGCTGCGCCGGGGGAATCTTCTGGATTTTGATGATATGCTGGTCATGTGCCATGAACTGTTTACCCAGCGGAAGGATATTTTGGCGGCATGGCAGCGGAAGTTTCAGTATATCCTGGTGGATGAGTTCCAGGATATTAATAAGGTACAGTACGAGATCGTGCGGATGCTGGCAAAGCCACAGGATAATCTGTTTATCGTAGGCGATGACGACCAGTCCGTATACCGGTTCCGTGGTGCGAAGCCAGAGATCATGCTGGGGTTTACCAAGGATTATCCGCAGGCAAAAATGACACTGTTAGGCATGAATTACCGTTCCACATCAGACATCGTGGATACAGCCTGCAGGTTGATCGCCCATAATCAGAAACGCTATCAGAAGGATCTGAAAGCCTTTAAGGGCAGTGGAAAGCCGGTAGTGACTTTGATGAGTCATGATCCCCAGGAGGAGACCATGCAGATCGTGGAAGCGGTCCAGGATTACCGGAAAGCGGGATATCCGTTGGAAGCTATGGCAGTGCTTTACCGGACGAATCTAAATCCCCGTCTGATGATTGAAAAATTGATGGAGTACAACCTTCCATTTTCCATGAGGGACTCGCTGCCGAATTTATATGAACACTGGATCTCGAAGAATATTTTAGCCTACATCCAGGCAGCCCACGGGGATTTAAGCCGTGGGAATATTTTGCAGATCATCAACCGGCCAAACCGCTATATCAGCCGGGATGCCCTGGGGGATGGGAAAATCTCCTGGGATGCCATCAAGTCCTTTTACCAGGACCGGAACTGGATGGTGGAGCGGGTGGAGCAGTTAGAATATGACCTGCTGATGATCCGTTCCATGGCTCCGATGGCAGCGGTCAATTATATCCGCAAAGCCGTTGGGTATGATGATTATCTGAAGGAATACGCCCAGTTCCGCCGGATGAAATCCGAGGAATTGTTGGATGTGGCAGACCAGTTAAAGGAGAGTGCCGCTGGGTTTAAAGAGGTGGACGCCTGGTTTGAGCACATGAAGGAGTATAAGGAACGGTTAAAGGAGCAGGCGAAAGCCCAGAAGGGACAGAATGAGGGCGTGGCGCTGATGACTATGCACAGTTCCAAGGGACTGGAGTTTCCCATTGTGTTTATTCTGGATGCCAACGAGGGAATTACTCCACACAGGAAAGCGGTTCTGGACGTGGATGTGGAGGAAGAACGGCGGATGTTCTATGTAGCCATGACCAGAGCCAAAGAACGGCTTCACGTGTGCTATGTGCAGGAGCGGTATGGCAAGAAGCAGGAACGGTCCCGGTTTATTTCGGAATACTTATCACCAATACCGAAAACGCCGGTTCATGGAGGAAAGAAAGCATGAGTGAGACAGGAAACAGGTCCGAACGTGGGCTGATCCACATTTACTGCGGTGATGGCAAAGGAAAAACCACGGCTGCCACTGGATTGGCAGTCCGGGCGGCGGGAAGAGGAAAACGGGTGGTGATTGCCCGTTTTTTAAAGACCGATGACTCTGGGGAAGTGTTTGTGCTGAAGCAGATTCCGGGGATTACGTTGATCCCATGTACGAAAACTTTCGGGTTTTATTTCCGAATGACGGAGGAACAGAAGAAAGAAGCGGTGGTCTATTACAGCGCCCTTTTGGAACAGGCGTGGCAGATAGCAGAAGAGCAGAAAGCAGGACTTCTGGTGCTGGACGAGATCATGGCAGCCTGCAATTATGGGCTGGTGAAGGAAAACCGGCTGCTGGAACTGTTGGAATCAAAACCAGAGAATCTGGAAGTGGTGCTGACAGGGCGAGGCCCATCCAAGGCGCTGCTTGACAGGGCTGATTATGTGTCAGAGATCATGAAACGGAAGCATCCATTTGACCAGGGAACCGGAGCCAGAGAAGGGATCGAATATTGAGTGATTTCAGGTAGCTGCCGGATGCAGAGGAGTGGAATCGTAAAAAAATGCTTGCGTTTCTGTTGTACATTTGATAGCATGGAACTATGCAGGAAATCTGCCAAAATGACAAAGATCTGGATACCACCGGAAAAGGAAAGGAAAAAATATGGCAAAGAATCAGAACGTAGATCCGAACGAAGAAGAGAGAGAGGAAATGACTGTAACCCTGACTCTGGACGATGATACTGAACTGGAGTGTGCGGTTCTTACGATTTTTGAGGCAGCAGGAAGAGATTATATCGCGCTGCTTCCGCTGGATGGCGCAGAGGATGAAGAGGGCGAGGTTTATTTATACCGTTACAGCGAAGTAGACGGACAGCCTGAACTGGACAACATTCAGGATGATGATGAGTACGAGGCTGCAGCCGACGCATTTGATGAGTTCTTAGACGGACAGGAGTATGATGAACTGGTCAGTGAAGAGGATCTGGACGATCTGTAAATCGATGAATAAAAAGAAAAAAGGAGCAGCTGCCATTGTGATGGTGGCTGCTGTTATGTTTGCGGCAGGAATTTTCTATACGAAAGAAGTGAAGACCACAGAAACGGCGCAAACGACATCTGAAAAACAAACAACAGAAGAGAGAGCTGAAGAAACCGTTTCTGCAAAAAAGATTGGCATCTGCATTTACCGCTATGACGATGACTTTATGAAACTGGTCACGAAAGAATTGAAAAATAGTTTTATAGAGGATTATGGGATTGAGGCCAATGATATTTTTACATTTTATGCTGAAGAAGACCTGGAAAAACAACAGGAACAGGTTGAAAAACTCATGGAGCGGGGTGTCTGCGGATTGATTATACAGGCCGTGGAAGAAGCCAAAATTCCGGGACTGACAGATCAGTGTGCAGAAAAACAGATTCCGGTGGTTTTTATTAACAGTGAGCCGACAAAAGAGGAAAAGCAGCGTTGGAGCGAGGAGAAAATCGCTGCATCCTGGGTAGGGACCGATGGAAGACAGGCTGGCGCTTATCAGGGTCAGCTGATTCTGGAATCGCCGGAGCATGGAGACTTTAATGGCGATGGCATGGTGTCTTATGTGATGATTCAGGGCGATCTGGATGCGGAAGATACGAAGAACCGCACGGAATACTCGGTGAAAACTTTGACAGACCAGGGAATCCGTGTGCAGAAGCTGACGGAAGTATCTGGAAACTGGGAAGAGTCCCGTGGAAAGGAACTGACAGAGCAGGCGTTGAAACGGTATGGACGGCGGGTGGAAGTGATCATCTGCAACAATGATGCTATGGCCAATGGAGCGTCAGAAGCAATCCAAGAAGCTGGCAGAGTGGTTGGAAAAGATATCTGTCTGGTTGGTGTGGATGGTTTGAGAAGCACCGTGACAGCGGTCCGCGATGGAAATGTGACCGGAACGGTGCTGAATGACTACCATGGACAGGCGAAAAAGGCAGCGGAAGTGCTGATGAAGCTGGTAGATGGAGAACATGTGGAAACAGAATATCTGATCGATCATGTGAAAATTTCTGGAAATGGTCAATAGGACTTAGAGGCCAGCCGGCTGTTCTGATATTCTCCAGAGAATGTCACGTCTTTTCCAAACCATTCTGGCGGAACAAAGGCGTTCGCCTGCTCCTTCGTTTCAAACTCGACTTCAACTAACATCAGCCCTTTGTAGTGGCCGGAAAAGATATCAAGCTCCGCTGTGTAGGAGGTGCCGGGAAGCGGGATGAGGAAGCGCTGCTTCGTCAAAACGATGCCGTCAGCTTTTGTCAATAAATGCTCGTAGGAAGCCTGGTTTAATGGGAGATTGTATTCTTCCCGTGCTAACAGACCCCTGGATTTGTAGGTCAGATAGTACTGGTCATCTTCTTTGCGGATCCGGACAACCGGGTCTGTGGAGAGATAAGCCTGTTCGATCTGATGGGATGGATGGTGGTCATAGCCCTCTGGAAGGACAGAGACCAGAAACTTACGTTCGATTTCCATTTCTAAATCCTTTCTTGAAAATATCTGTTTATCTCAGTCGAGAAGACTCCCACCTCTTTAGGTGGTGAGTAATAGCAAATTGTCTCAGTGGGAGGTGGGTCTCCGACTGAGATAAACGCTCCGCGAGGATGCGC
>OGEQ01001061.1_pt1 | contig 24927 bp, 30 predicted proteins | sample 1570731 | NCBI WGS metagenome assembly OGEQ01 (sample SAMEA2582132, study PRJEB24529) | metagenome | biome: Human gut stool | place: China | collected 2011
GGTGAATCCCCGCGTCGGGGAAATATCCGTACAGGTGGGGACTACCCCGGCGGCATGGAACGCCGGGGTGTTCTCCCTGATACGGCAGCTTTCCGAAACGGTGATATTGCCGATTGCCGGATTGATCCTGACCTTCGTTGCCACCTATGAGCTGATCCAGATGATACTGGAAAAGAACAATATGCACGAGTTCGACGTGGCGAATATCTACAAATGGGTATTCAAAACCACTTGTGCCATCCTGATCCTGTCCAACACGTTCAATATCGTCATGGCGGTCTTTGACGTGTCGCAAAGCGTGATCGCAAGCGCGGCGGGCATTGTCACAGGCGCAACCAACATCACGCCGGATATGCTGGCCGATCTGGAAATGACCCTTGAAACGATGGAGCTTGGCCCTCTGCTGGGCCTGTTCCTGCAATCGTTCCTCATTAAGTTTACCATGCTGGCGCTGAACATTTTTATTTTCGTGATCGTATATGGCCGCATGATCGAGATATATCTGCTGACCAGTTTAGCCCCCATCCCCGTGGCGACGCTCTCCAACCGGGAGCTTGGCACGATGGGCCAGAATTATCTGCGCTCCCTGTTTGCCGTGGGCTTTCAGGGTATGCTGATCCTCGTCTGCGTGGCGATCTATGCGGTGCTCATTCAGGGGATCGCCACAAGCGGAGATCCTATCGGCGCGATTTGGGGCTGTATCGGCTATACGGTGCTTTTATGCTTCATGCTGATGAAAACCGGGACGATCTCCAAAAGCATCTTCAGCGCCCATTGAGAAAGGAAAGGTGATCTTATCGCTGATACCGCCGCTTCTGGTCACGGTGGCCAGAAGCCGATCCCGGAGGGCCTGCACCTCTCCGACGGCATTGAGGGCTTGCGCTCCCTGCCAAAGCATAGCGTGGATATGCTGCTGACCGATCCGCCCTACGGCACAACCCGGAATTATTGGGATGTGCCTCTGCCGCTCCCGGAACTGTGGGAGGCGGTGAAATGGGCTGTCAAGCCGGAGGGCGCTGTGCTGTTTTTCGCACAATGCCCCTATGACAAGGTGCTGGGCGCGTCCAACCTCGCCATGCTCCGTTATGAGTGGGTATGGTACAAAAGCCGCTGCACAGGCTTTCTCAACGCCCGCCGCGCTCCGCTGAAAAAGACGGAGAATATTTTGGTGTTCTATCAGAAGCTCCCGCTTTACAATCCGCAGTTTGAGCAGGGCAAGCCCTACAAGAAAATTGCGGGCAATAACGGGAACAGCACCAACTACGGAAAATTTACCCGTTCCGGCAGCGGATCGGAGGACGGCCTGCGTTTTCCCGGAAACGTGCTGACCTTTCCAGCCGTCCAGCGCACCGTCCACCCCACGCAGAAGCCGGTGGCCCTGTGCGAGTATTTCATCAAAACCTACACCCGGCCCGGCGAGGTGGTTGTGGACATCTGCGCGGGCTCTGCCACAACAGCGGTGGCCGCCCTCAATACGGGCCGCCGCTTCATCTGTTTTGAAACAGTCCCCGCCTACTACGCCGCCGCCACGGAGCGCATCCGTGTGGCGCGGGCAGCATTGGAGGCCGGGGAGAAAGGAGTGTAACTATCGGACAGTATTCTGTGATCTATGCCGATCCCCCCTGGCGCTACACGCAAAAGGGCTTGCAGGGTGCGGCGGAGAAGCATTACCCCACAATGGGGATTGACGAGATATGCGCGCTCCCGGTGGCTGATCTGGCGGCCCCGGACAGCGTGCTTTTTTTGTGGGCTACGTTCCCGCAGCTCCCGGAGGCCCTGCGGCTGATCAATGCGTGGGGCTTTACTTACAAAAGCGTGGCGTTTGTGTGGCTGAAGAAAAACCGAAAGTCCGAGGGCTGGTTCTACGGCCTGGGTTTCTGGACGCGGGGCAACGCGGAGATTTGCCTGCTGGCGACACGGGGATACCCGAAACGGCAGGCGGCAAACGTCCATCAATTCATTATTGCCCCGATCCAGGAGCACAGCCGAAAGCCGGACGAGGCCCGTGATAAGATCGTGGCCCTCATGGGCGACGTGCCCAGGGTGGAGCTGTTCGCCCGGCAGTCCCCGCCCGGCTGGGATGTGTGGGGGAACGAGGTGGAAAGCACCGTCCCGGACTTCTGGACAAAGTGTCCAGAGGTGGGTGCGAAAGGAGGTTGATCCATGCCCTATGTGAATGTTCCCAACGACTTATCCAAAATCAAGACCAAACTGGCCTTTAACCTGACGAAACGCCAGCTTGTGTGTTTCGGGATCGCGGCGGCGGTGGGCATCCCGTCCTATCTGCTGGCCCGGAGCGCCATTGGCAACACGGCTGCTATGTTTCTGATGATGGCGGTGGCGCTCCCGGCGTTCCTGCTGGCGATGTACGAAAAAGACGGGCTCCCCTTTGAAAAGGTGGTGCGGAACGTCCTGCGGGCCCGTTTCCTGCGGCCTGGGGTGAGGCCCTACCAGACGGAAAATATCTATGCTCCGTTTACCCAGCGGGGCGCTGTGAGAAAGGAGGATGCGATTGCAAAAAGCAAACAGCCCAAAGCGCGGCCCCGGAAAGGCCGCTAACCGGAAAGCTGCGTTGTCTGCCCAGCAGACGATCCCTTATCTGGTGATGCACCCGGACGGGGTGTGCCAGCTCCCCGGTGGGCTCTACACGAAAACCGTGGAATATGAGGACATCAATTATTCCGTGGCTTCTACCGAGGATCAGACGGCGATTTTCAGCGGATGGAGCTCGTTCCTCAATTACTTTGACAGCTCCCTGCCGTTCCAGCTCTCCTTTATCAACCGCCGCTCCCGTTCCCGGAGCAAGTACAAGGTTAATATCCCCCCGGCACAGGATGACTTTGACAGCATCCGGGCCGAGTTCACAAGTATGCTGAAAAATCAGATTGCCAAAAGCAACAACGGCATCGAGCGGTCAAAGTATATCACGTTTGGGCTGCCTGCCGAGGGGATCGCGGAGGCCCGGCCCCGCCTGGAACGGGTAGAGGCCGATGTGACAGGCAATCTGAAACGGCTGGGCGTTCCCTCTGCTCCGATGGATGGGCAGGAACGGCTGGCGCTGCTCCACAGCCAGATGCACCCCGGCAGCCGGGAGCCGTTCCGCTTCTCCTGGCAGGACATTCCCCGGACGGGCATGGGGACAAAGGACTTTATTGCCCCGGACAGCTTCGACTTCCGGCAATCCCGGACGTTCCGGGTGGGCCAGTATTGGGGCGCTGCGTCCTACTTGCAGATTTTGGCGTCCGAGCTCTCTGACAAGCTCCTGGCAGAAATTCTGGAGCTGGATGCGGAAATGACCGTTACCATGCACATTCAGACGGTGGATCAGCTCAAAGCCATTAAGACCATCAAGGGCAAGCTCTCCGACATCGGCAAAATGAAAGTAGAGGAACAGCGCAAGGCGGTGCGGGCCGGGTACGATCCCGACATTCTGCCCCCTGACCTCATCACATTCAGCAAGGACGCGGCGGAGCTCCTGGCCGATCTCCAGTCCCGCAACGAGCGGATGTTTCTGCTCACGTTCACGGTCATCAATATCGCCCCCACCCGGCAGCGGCTGGAAAACGATGTGTTTACCGTGGGCGGCATCGCGCAGAAATACAACTGCGCCTTGAAGCGGCTGGACTGGCAGCAGGAGCAGGCGTTTGTGTCCTCGCTGGCCCTGGGCTATAACGAGGTGGAAATCCAGCGGGGCATGACAACCAGTTCCACGGCCATCTTCATTCCCTTTATGACCAGGGAGCTCCGTATGGCCGGGCCGTCCCTCTACTACGGCATGAACGCCCTTTCCCATAACGTCATCATGGCTGACCGCAAAAAGCTGAAATCGGCCAACGGCCTGTATCTTGGCTCAACTGGATCGGGAAAATCCTTTGCCGCAAAGCGTGAGATCATCAACGTGTTTCTCACTATCCCAAAGGATCGCATTATCATTGTCGATCCGATGGGCGAATATGCCCCGCTGGTGCGGCGGCTGGGCGGCCAGGTGGTGGAGATCGCTCCCGGCTCTCCCAGTCATATTAACCCTATGGACATTCAGCTTGACCTAGACGATGACGAAAGCCCGCTTTCCATGAAAGCGGATTTTTTGTTGTCCCTGTGTGAGCTGGTGGTGGGCGGCAAGGACGGCTTGCAACCCATCGAAAAGACGGTGATTGACCGCTGTGTGCGGCTGATCTACCGGGATATGGCCCTGGGGATCGGGGACGGCAAGCCGCCCTTGCTCCAGGACTTGTACGAGGAGCTTTTGAAGCAGCCGGAGCCGGAGGCCCGCCGTGTGGCAACCGCCCTGGAGCTCTACTGCACCGGCTCCCTTAACCTGTTCAACCACCAGACCAACGTAAAGCTCACGTCCCATATCGTGTGCATCGTTCTCAAAGGGCTGGGAGAAAACCTCCGCAAGATCGCCATGCACGTTACCAACGACTTTGTAACTTCGGCGGTCAATGTGAATTTTCACAGCGGCGTTTCTACCTGGTGCTATTTTGACGAGTTCCATATCCTGCTCCGGGACGCGCTTACCGCCAGCTACTTTGTAGCCGTGTGGAAGATGCTGAGAAAGAAAGGCTGCGTCCCCTCGGCCCTGACGCAGAACGTCAAAGACCTTTTGGCCAGCCGGGAGATTGAGGCCATTCTGGACAACACGGATTTTATGATCCTGCTGTCCCAGGCCCAAAGTGACCGGGCAATTCTGGCAAAGCAGCTCGGCATTTCGGAGCACCAGCTCTCCTACATCACCCACAGCAATTCCGGCGAGGGCCTGCTGTTCTATGGGGATGTGACGATCCCCTTTGTGGATCGGTTCCCCCGTGGAGAAATCTATAACCTGCTGACTACCCGTCCGGAGGATTTGAAGAATGAAGCGAAAACCGAATAAGCCCAAACAGGAGCCCAGGGAGCGCCCCGGCTCCTGGGAGAGCGCCGCCGATCCTGGCGGGGCCGCTGGGGGCGGCTCTCCAGGGGGTGCCGGGGCTGGGGACAGCGGCACTTCTGGACAAAGTGTCCACAAGTCAAAGTTTCGGCAGAAAAGCAAACAGGAGCAGACCGCCGCGTCCAAGCTCCGCATGGAGGAGCGCGGGGAAAAGCTGGAACGGGCAAAGGATAAGCTGGCAAAACAGAAGCCGCCCAAAAAGCCCGGCCCGGTGCGGCGGATAGGCCGGGCCGCTGGCGGGGCCGCCCACGGTTTTGTGCATGGCAAGATTTATGAGAATGAACAGGAAAACGTGGGGATCGAGGGGGCCCACCGCTCCGAGCTGGTGGGCGAGTCCGGCCTGCGGCATGGTAAGCGGTTCGTGCAAAAGAAAATCCGGCAGCACCCGGCAAAGGCTGTCCAGCGGGCCGAGTCCAAATATGTCAAGGCCACAGCGGACTATCATTTCCGCATGGCCGCCCAGGAGCACCCGGAAATGTCCGGCAACCCTGTTTCCCAGATGTGGCGCAAGCACCGCTTGAAAAAGCAGTATCAAAAGAGGGCGCGGGAGGCGGCAAAGACGGGCGCGGCAAGCGCGGCCAAAAAGACCGCCGCCGCCACGGAAAAGGCCGGGGCGAAGATCGCGGGCTTTGTGAAGCGGCATCCCGTGGGGGTGCTGCTGGCCCTGGCCTGTGTGCTCCTGCTCTTTATGATGCAGTCCTGTTCTTCTTCCCTGGTGATGCTGGGAAATTCCGGCGCGGGGGCCGTAGGCGCTACCACCTACCCATCGGAGGACGGGGAGATCCTGGCGGCGGAGGCGGCCTATTCCGGCATGGAGGCCGAGCTGCAAAACTACCTGGACACCTATACCGCCACCCACAGCTATGACGAATACCATTTTGACCTGGACGAGATCGAGCACGATCCCTATGTGCTGATCTCTATCCTCTGTGTGCTCCATGAGGGGGAATGGACGGCGGACGAGGTGCAGGGCACCCTGGAAAACCTCTTTGACCGCCAGTATATCCTGACGGAGCGCGTGGTGCGGGAAACCCGGTATGACAGCGACGGCGATCCCTACTCCTGGTACATCTGTTATGTCACGCTGGAAAACAAAAACCTTTCCCATCTGCCCCTGGAAATGATGGGCGAGGAACAGATGGCCCGCTATTCCCTCTATATGTCCACCCTGGGGAACAGGCCCGATCTGTTCCCGGAGTCAGCCTATGTGGGGAAATACATCACGAACCCGCCCGCTGACTATGACGTGCCGGAGGAATATCTGGACGATGAAACCTTTGCGGCCATTTTGGGCGAGGCGGAGAAATACCTGGGCTATCCCTATGTGTGGGGCGGCAGCTCTCCGGCCACGTCCTTTGACTGCTCCGGCTTTGTGTCCTGGGTGATCAATCACTCCGGCTGGAATGTGGGCCGCCTGGGAGCCCAGGGGCTCTATAACATCTGCACCCCCACCAGCGCACCCCGCCCCGGCGATCTGGTGTTCTTTGTCGGCACCTATGACACGGCGGGCGTGTCCCATTGTGGCATCTATGTGGGGGACGGGATGATGATCCATTGTGGCGATCCCATCCAATATGCAAACCTGAATACAAGCTACTGGCAATCTCATTTCTACGCCTACGGGCGTTTACCCTGACAAGGAGGTTATCTATGGCGGCAAGCAAAAGCCAAAAAATCCAGGCCGAGATTGATAAGGTCAAGGCCAAAATCAGCGAACAGCAGGCCCGGCTGAAAGAGCTGGAGCAAAAGCACCGGGAGGCGGAAAACGAGGAGATCGTGGACATCGTGCGGGGCATGAGCGTTTCCCTGGAGGAGCTGCCCCTGGTGCTCCAGCGGCTCCGGGACGGCGGCACCTCTGGACAAAGTGTCCAGAAGTCCGAGGACGGCGGAAAGGAGGAAAAATGAAGATGAAACGCTTTCGGGTGATGGCGGCGGCGCTCTGCGCCGTCGTTCTTTTATGCGGCTTTAGCGTCCCGGCGTATGCCTACGCGGACGGCGGCGAGGGCGCGGACTACGGCGATCCCACCATGACGGAGGAAGCTCCCGCCCCGGAGCCCACCATTGAGCCCGGCGAGGGCTTTTCCGAAGAGGGCAGCCTTGTGACCCGCGATCTGCTCTATGACGAGCACACCAACAAGCAGTTTATTACCGTCCAGACCAGCGGAGGCAACACGTTCTATATCGTCATTGACTATGACAAGCCCGTGGACGAAGAGGGCGAACAGTACGAAACCTACTTTTTCAGCGTGGTGGATGAGGCTGATCTGCTTGCTGCGGCGGAGGCCGCTGGCGTGGAACAGGCGGTGTGCTCCTGCTCTGAAAAATGCGAGGCGGGGGCCGTCAATACGGATTGTGCCGTCTGCTCCGTCAATATGAGCAAGTGCGTGGGCGTTGAGCCGGAGCCGGAGCCCACGGAAACCGAGGAGCCCGCCCCGGAGGAGGCCGAGCCGGAAACGGGCGGCAACATGGGGATGCTCCTGGCGGTGCTGGCTGTGGCCCTGATGGGCGGTGGTGCGGCGTTCTATTTCAAGGTGCTGCGCCCCAAACAGCAGAAAGCCGCCGCGCCCCAGGAGGACTACGGCGACGAGCTCACGGACTATGACGAGCCGGACGGCTACGGGGACGAGGACGATGACGGCCCGCCCTGGGACGAGGAGGACGATGACGGAGAGGAGGCGGACAAATGAGGTTTACCAACAGCCCCTATGAAAAGATGATGCAGCAGAAGCCCCGCCCCCAGGCTCCGGCCCCGGCAAAGCCGCCCAGGGGCTCCCGGTGCTCCGGGTGTCCCTACTGGCGCGGGATCGGCTGCGTGCCCTGCTACCGGGAGCTTATGCGGGCCCCGGCTGGCGGGAGGTGACGGCTTGGCCCGTGAACTGACACGCGAGGAAAAACGGGCGATCCGCGCCCTGGTGACAAAATGGTGTGCCAACTATGACCGGGAGTGCGGCTGCCTGCCCCTGGACTGTGAGTGCTATATGCTGGGGAAATGCTGGACGGGGGCGCTGTGCCGCTACTTTCGGGAGGCGGTGCTGCCCCTTGATCCGGCGCTGGAGGCCGCCCTCTTGACCGAGGGGCCCAGGCCGGATTTTAAGATTTGCCCTATCTGCGGCGGGCCCGTTGCCCCGGATCGGCGGCAGGCTTACTGCTCGGCGGCCTGTGCAAAGAAAGCCCACCGCCGCCAACAGCGGGAATATATGCGGAAAAAGCGGGGCTGGGGCGTTGACAATTAGGCCCTCGAAACCCGCTGATTACAAGGCTTTTCGGGGCCGCTTTTGGGGCAGGCCGTATGTTTCTACGGCCTGCCCCTGTTTGGCCCGGATGCTGTCAACATCAAGGAGGTGTTATTCTGGAAGAAAATCAAGGCTATGTGATCTGCCGCACGATCCTGTTTGATAACAAATGCGGCTTTGTGCTGGGCGAAAACCCCAAGGCCCCTAACCCCTATGTGACATGGCAATTCAATGAGCAGGACGGACACCGTGACTTCTTTTGGGGCCACTACCACAACGAGCCCGATATGGCGGAACGGGATTTGCACAATCGGGCAGAGGACTATCAGCGGCGCTATCATGTGTTTGAGATAGAGCAGGCCCCGGATAAGGAAACCTACAAATACTACTCCACCCAGCGGCCCATCGACATCGGCACTTACCCGAACAGCTACTTTAACCGCCCTGTCCACATGGATTTGTACTTTACCCGACAGCAAGTGCCAGGTGAGTCGTTCCAGGCGTGGGGAGCCATCATCTATGCCCATCCCCTGACAGAGCGGGAAATGCAGGACTATGAGCTTCGGCCCGCCCGTGAAAACTTGGACATTCGGCGGCAGATGGATGCCCAGGCCCAGGTGGTGGGGAAATGGGAGGATGCTCACCGTGTCCCGGATCAGAAACGGCTGACATGGTTTTACCCTGACTTCGGCAGTTATGTGGTGAAAGAATACATCACCCCGGAGCAACTGGCCGTTCGTGTCCACAGCATTGAACGCCAGGAGGCGGCGCGGGCTCATAAGGAGGCCAAACACCAGCCCCCGATTGCCGAACAACTGAAAGCAGCCCAACGGGAGGCCCAGGAACAGCGGGCCCCGGACGCACACAAAAAGAAAGCCCCTGACCGGGGCGACAGATAGGAGGACGATTATGGACAAGAAGCATGAACAGGATTTTGCCGATCTGGAAGTAAAGCGGCTTTGCGGGGTGTTTGGTACGCCGATCCCCGCGCTGCCCCCGGAGCGTGACAAGGCGCTGGACAAGGTAAAGGAGCCGCCTCGCACCAGCCGGAGCCTGGAACGGGAGGAGCGGTGACAAAGAAACGCAGCCGCCCCATCCATCTTCATGTGATGGTGTCCGAGGAGGAGCTGGCGCTGATCCAGGAGCGCATGGCCGAGGCGGGCATCCGCAACATGGGGGCCTATATGCGGAAAATGGCCCTCAATGGCTATGTGCTCCATGTTGACCTGTCACCCGTCCAGGAGCTGGTGTCGCTCCAGCGGCGGTGCTCCAACAACTTAAACCAGGTGGCGATCCAGGCGAACACCTACGGCGGTATTTACCCGGAGGAGATCAAGGCGTTGCAGCGGGACTATGAAAAGCTGTGGCAGCCCCTGTCTGATCTTCTGGAAAAGCTCTCCGCCATTGTGCGGCTCTGACCTGCCGGGGAGCGGCCCTGCGCCGTTCCCCGGCTATCTTGACTTCTGGACACTTTGTCCAGAAGTCGAGATAGTTTAAGATACTTAAAACCATATGGAGGGTTCATCTCTAAACTGTGGTACAGTCCCATTTTCATACGGATTGTAATGGTGAATGTTACATCCAAACTCTTTTAGAAAATATATTTTATTATCGGCTGTCCATCTAATCAGAGAGATACCATCAAATTCTTCTACCTTGTCATTATTTACTGTGTTCTTGAAATACCACTCAACTATCGTTTGTTCGCCATCATGGATGCATTGTTTGATTTCCCATTTAAGCACAGTTCCTCGCGTATTCCATTCGTCAAACCACTGTTTAATTGCTTCTGCACCATGATATTCGGGCCCCCAGCTTTCGATATATACTGCTTCTTTTGAAAAAATATCTAATATTCCGGTGTCTTTCTTTTGAAGCCACATATCAAACCAAGACCTAATGATTTGATTTCTGTTCTCCATGATAATACGTCCTTTCAACAATTTAGTATCAGTATATCATGGTAATTTTCTAATAGCAAATCCTTGTAACAAGAGTCATCCTTGTTGGGCCCCTCTTACGGAGTTATAATATACATATAGAGGCAAATATCAAACTTTTGTAGGAGGTATGAACCATGCGGACGATCTTAAAAATTATCGCGGCCCCCTTTATTCTGGCCCTAATCCTCGCCGTGGCAGTGCTCTCGTTTCTGTCCTGCGTGGCGGGCGCTGTGTGCGTTGTGGCGTGTGTGGGCCTGTCCCTGCTGGCGATCCTTTGCCTGCTGGCCGGGCAGACCACAGGCTGCATCGCCATGTTCGTGCTGGCGTTCCTGGTTTCTCCCTTTGGGCTCCCGGCCCTGGGCGGCTGGCTGGTGGAGCGCCTTTATGGTGTGAAGTATGCGGCGATGGATTTTATGGCAAGCTGATACTTCTGGACACTTTGTCCAGAAGTTCCGGGCGGCGGGTGGAACAGACCGCCGCCCGTTTTTTCTGCTGGGAAAGGAGGTGCGGCTATCGCTACAACCTACATCCGGCCCTACAAGGTAGCGGCTGGGAAAACGGCCATCCAGACGATGGAGGAGCGGTTTGCCTATGGGCTCAATCCGAAAAAGCTGGGGGCTGTGTCTGCCTATCTCTGTGATCCTGCATCCGCCCCCGCTGAGTTCCTACTGCTGAAAAGCCAGTACCAGGCGGAAACGGGCCGGGCCGTGGAGCGCGGGGCCCTGTTCTTTCAGATCCGGCAGGCGTTCCCGCCCGGCGAGGTCACGCCGGAGGAGGCAAACAAAATCGGCTATGAAACGGCCATGCGCTGGACAAAGGGCAAGTATCAGTTCTTTGTCTGTACCCACATTGACAAGGGCCACATTCACAACCACATTTATTACAACTCCACCGCCCAGGACTGTTCCCGGAAATTCCATAACTTCATCGGCTCCAGCTTTGCGGTGCGGCGGCTCTCTGACCGGGTGTGCATTGAGCACGAGCTGTCTGTTATTCAAAATCCGAAGCAGCACAGCAAGGGCCGCTTTCTCCATTATGGACAATGGATCGGGGAAAAGCCCCCCTCGGCCCAGCAGCGGGTGCGGCTGGGGATCGTGGCGGCTCTGGAGCAAAAGCCCGCCGACTTCCCGGCGTTTCTGCGGCTCATGGAGGAGTCCGGCTTTCAAGTAAAGCATGGGCGGGGCGGCGCGATCTCGTTTCTGGCCCCTGGGCAGGATAAGTACACCCGCCTGCGGGCATCCACCCTGGGCCCCGGTTTCGATCCCGATGACATCCGGGCGGCGATTGCCGGGGAGCGGCCCATCCCGGAGCTTCCCCAGGACAGCCCGGCCCCGGCCCGGCGCGTCAATCTGATCATCGACATTCAAGAGCGCATGGCCCAGGGCAAGGGCCCGGCCTATGAGCGGTGGGCCAAAGTCTATAACATAAAGCAGATGGCCGCCGCGCTCCTATATCTCCGGGAGCATGGGCTTTCCGATTACGAGGATCTTGCGACAAGCACCGAGGCGGCGGTGGATCTGGCTCACAAGCTGGCCGGAGAGCTGCGGGACACGGAGGCCGCCCTTTCCAAAACCTCCGAGCTCATGGGCGCGGTGGTGCAGTATGCAAAGACGCGGCCTGTGTTTGACGGCTACAAGGCGGCCCGGTATAGCAGAAAATATCTGGCCCAGCATGAGGCGGAGCTGGCAGACTACCGGGCGGCAAAGACGGCTATGAGTGAGCTTTTGGGCGGGGCAAAGCTCCCCAAAATGGACACGCTGAAAAAGCAGCACCGGGAGCTCTCTGAAAAGAAAAAGGCCCTCTATGCGGAATACCGCAAGGCCCAGGCAAATATGCGGCAGGCCGTGGCAGTCAAAGCAAATATCGATCACCTGCTCGGCCACGCGGACGAGCAAAAAAATAAGGCCCAGGAGCGTTAGCTCCGGGCCGCCGACAACAGGCGCTTGCGCCGGGACTTCTGGACAAAGTGTCCAGAAGTTCAGCGGGTTTGGGGAGCTCCCCAACAAGCATTTTCACGGGCCTGCGGCCTGTGAAAATTTCGGAGTGTGGCCACACCCGAATTGCTTGCCGTTTTGTGCAACCCCCGAAAATGGCGCGAAAAAACGGAGGTACACGCTTTTCTTACGCATCCTCCGTTTCCTTAGCCGCTTTCATCGCTTGGATCGTGGCTTCTACAATTTTTAGTTCTTTTTCGTCCAGGGCGTTGAGCATGGCGTCAATCCGCTTTCTGCACTCGCTCCCTTTATTCTTGGACGGATAAAAGTATTGATCTACCGATATATCAAACATTGTCACCATCTGATAAAAGGTGTTGAAGCTGGGGTGCTGGCCGTCATTCTCGTTATACATGATGGTGCGCGGAGCCCGGTCAACAATATAGGCCAGTTGCTCCTGCGTCATCCCAGCGGCCTCCCGCGCCCGTTTGATGGCGAGTCCTATATCGTGAAAATCAAATCGTCGTTCATCTCTCTCAATCTTCATAACATCACCTAATGTAATTTTACATTTCAGGTGTTATTATTTGAACGAGTGTATATTTCATGCGACTGACTAATTATTTTCACATGAATGAACATTATTCATTGACATTTCAAAAAAGAGTGCTATACTAATTGGTGGAAAGGAGGTCAAACCATGAACACCATAAAAGAAAACTCGAAAGCTGCATTTAATCAGCAGGCCGCTACCTATGATAAAGATATTAAGGGCCAGCACGCCCGCTCTCTTTATCCCGTCCTGCTGGAAAAGCTGTCGCACATTCCGTTTCAATCTGCCCTCGATTTGGGATGCGGGACTGGTGAAATGCTAAAACTCATTTTGAAGAAAGATCCCCATAAAGAATTGTGCGGCATCGATCTATCAGAGGAAATGCTTGCTGTTGCGAAATCGAAACTCCCGGAACAAGTCAAGCTACTGTTGGGGGACAGCGAGGCACTTCCTTTCCCGGACAACGCCTTTGATGTTGTGTACTGCAACGACTCTTTTCATCATTATCCTGCACCGCAAAATGTATTAAGAGAAGTAAACCGAGTATTGAAGCCGGGCGGCACTTTCCTGATGGGAGATTGCTGGCAACCCTTTGTAGGTCGCGTGATCATGAATTTTTATATGCGTCATAGCAAAGAGGGGGATGTGAAGATTTACTCTGAGGCAGAACTCGTTTCCATGCTTTCAGCGTATTTTCATAATGTGTCATGGGAACAGGTTGGTAACACAGCGTGTATTGCTATGGGCGAAAAATGATTGATATTCACTCATTGATTTTTTAGAATGGGCGTGCTATTATAGAAAGAAAGGAGGCTCAGACTATGCGGGTTACAAAGGAGCCGGAAGTACGCAAGCAAGAAATTTTAGATACTGCGCTCAAATTGTTCGGGGAAAATGGATATGAAAAGACCTCGATTACAGATATAGCAAAAGCAATCGGTGTAGCACAGGGTCTATGCTATCGCTATTTCCCGTCTAAAGAGGCGCTGTTTGACAGCGCGATTGAACAATATGCGGATGTCCTGGTGGAGCAGTTTGTCGGTGCTGAAAAGGACAATCATAAGACCTTACGGCAGATCATTGAAGATATGCCTGCCACTATGGAAGAACGGGACACAAAATATTATTCAGTCTTTCACGGCGCAGAAAACAAGAAATTCCACGATCAGCTTTCTCTCAAAGTCTGCGAGAAGCTGGTTCCACTTGTAGAAAAATTATTGCTACGAGCTCGGCAAAAAGACGAAATCCAGTTTGACGATATTCAGGCCGCTGCGATGTTCTGCGTATATGGACAGCTTGGTATTCTGCTGGCAGACGATCTGACACAAGAAGATAAGTCGAAAAGGATTCGTGAATTTCTTATATTTGCACTTCATCTTTGAAGCAGTCCCCCGCTTTGGGGCGGGGGATTTTCAAGAAGCAAAAAATGAATAGTTTTCATTCAACAATGGAGGCGTACAATGGATGACCCATCACGTTTTACAAGCATAAATGAGTATTACACTTTCATTTATGCCATAAGCTATATGATGTTAGTAGAACTGAGTATATGGATTTACAATTTCAAAGGTTGGCTGAAAAGGCCGGACAAGAAAAACAATGATTATGGAACAATTCTGATTGTAATGCTGGGGTGTTGGGGAAGTTTTTATTTCAGCACCTATTTCAGAAGCCAACAGTTTATACAGATAGCCGGAGAAATACTTTTACCTCATATTTTTTACTATGTGGGTATAGCGTTTATTCTTGTAGGTACAACTCTGCGCGCTGTTGCTGTCTGGAGCCTAAGACATTCTTTCACACTTTCCGTCAAAACGGGCGGCAATCAACGGTTAGTCACAACTGGCGTTTACCGATATATTAGAAATCCTGCTTATGCCGGAACAATGTTAAGTATGCTCGGAAATGCCTTTTGCTTTCGCTCTGTTTTTTCTCCGCTATTGGTCTTGCTCATTTTGGCGATCTGTTATGGAATAAGAATTAAGGTGGAAGAAAAAGCATTATATGAACACTTTGGAGAAGAATTTAAGAATTATTGTTTCCGTTCGTGGAGATTGTTCCCACTAATATGGTAATTGGCTACCGCTCTGGTAGCCCTACATTATAGCTCGTTTATGAATGATATTCATTCAATAAAGAAAGGAAGTTTTTATCATGCCAACAAAAATTGATTTTATAGGCGGGAATACGAAGCGTTGCCTTATGGCGATGGCGCTTCCGATGATTGCCGCCATGTTCCTCAATATGATGTATAACCTTGTAGACAGCCTGTGGATCGGAAATTTGCTCGGAGAAACGGCTTATGCCGCCTTGACAAATTCCACTCCTATCATTCTGATCTTAACCTCTGTTGCGATGGGGGCAACTAATGGTGTATCAATTTTGATCTCTCAGGCGATTGGCGCAAAGGACAAGGAAAAAACAGAGAGTTTGATTTCCACATCGTTCTGCGTGGCGGTAGTTTTCTCCCTCCTTGTAACTACTCTGCTTGAGGCTTTTCTTCCGGGAATTTTGAAGGCTCTGAACACCCCGGCTGAAACTTATGATATGGCATACAGCTACTTGGCGATCTATATCCTCGGATATTTGGCGGTCTACCTCTATCTTTATTTCACCGCTGTTTTGAGGAGCTTTGGCAATTCTATGTTTCAAGCCGTAGCCATGCTGGTGTCAACAATTTTGAACGCGATCCTCGATCCTATTTTTATCCACTTCATCGGATTTCACGGTGCGGCGATTGCTACCTTGCTTTCTCAAGTGATCTGTCTGGTGTTCATGTTGATTTATCTGAAAAAGAAGAAATTGTTTGCATTCAAAATCTCTGCGTTTGATAAGAATGATGTATTTCCACTCATTCAAAAAGCAATTCCATCGGTTATTCAGCAGAGCATTCCGGCCATCAGCACGACTTTCCTTACTGCACTTGTTAGTACATATAGCGTCACTGCAATAGCGGCTTATGGGGTAACAGGAAAACTGGAAACCATCCTGTTTTATCCGGCGATGGCATTGAACATGGTCTTAACTACCATTATCGGACAATGTGTCGGCGGCGCACGTTATGACCGGGCCAAAGATTATTTGAAGTGTGCATTGGGGTACGGCTGTGGTCTGCTTGTAATCCTTTCCGTTTTGGTGGTCGGGTTTTCAAAACAGCTTTCCGGCCTATTCGTTAAGAGTGATGCTGTGGCGGCCATTGTCGGAACATATTTTCTGATTGTCAGTGTCGGGTACATTCTGAATACGGTTACAAACTGCTATCTTGGTGCCCTTAACGGTATGGGAAAACCGTCAAAGAGTATGTTCCTGATGATTTTTTATTACATTGTGGTTCGGATGCCCCTGGCCTACTTACTTTCCTATCTTGGCTTTGGACTAAATGGAATTTGGGTTGCGGTTCTGGTCAGTCATGTGGTGGCCAGTGTTGCCGCTGGCATCTCTGGAACTATTGCTTTCAAAAAGCGGACAAGTACAACCTAAGTCAATTTTATTAGGCGAATGCAACTGTCCGGCGGCGGTAAATAAAAAAACCGCCATTGAGACAGTTGGTTTTGTGCGCTCAAATTCATTTCAACGGCGGTTCATAACGAACCGCCGTTTCTTATCATAACGACGGCGGTTACCAGGAGGTATCGCCGTGTCCTGTTCTCTTTTCCCCCCTAACCTGTCAAAAAAAGCCCACCCGCCCAGCAGGATCAGTCCGGCGGTGGATGTGCAATTTGGCAGTACATAAATGAATATGTAATTTCGTGCGCTTGCGTGGCCTTGTGTCGCGCAGGCGCATTTTGTTTATCTGACTTCTGGACACTTTGTCCAGAGGTGCGGGGCGGTTCACCTGGATGCCGCTCTCCGCCAACCCCGTTTCGGTCACTCGTTCACCAAACACCGAAACGGAGGTTTATAATGATTACCATCAATCTGAAAGATTTTTATTATTGGTACACGCAGGATCAGTTTATCGAAGTCACCGAGGAAGTGGCCGAGGCGCTCCGGGCCAGCGTCCGCTATGAAGCGGCCTACCAGCGGCGGCTCACCCGGCACAAAGCGCAGTATTCCCTGGACTGTGAGGACGGGATCGAATACTCCGCCTGCCTGCATGAGCCCACTCCCCAGGAGCTTCTGGAGCGCATGGAGCTGTTTATCCGGCTCTGGAACGCCCTCAACTCCCTGCCGGAGATCCAGGGCCGACGGATCGACGCTCATATCATTCTTGGCATAAGCATCAAAGAAATTGCCGAGGCCGAGGGTGTGCATGAGGAGTCCGTCCGCCAGTCTATCAAGCGTGGCTTAGAACGCATGAAAAAAACTTTTTAATTTTTGCTGTTTCCCCACTTGGAATTGATGCAAAAATGTCTTGGTTATTAGAGAGGGAAATATAAACCTCTCCGCAACGGAACGGCGGCGGCCCTGAGCATAGCGCGGGGAGCCGGGCGGCGGGTGCGCGGTGACTTCTCTCCACGGAGAACGAGCGACAAACACCAGCGTCGCAGGTGGGCCGGGCCAGCTCACGGCCACGATCCGCCATTGGACAGGCTGGCCGCTTGTCCCTCCGGGCCGCCGTTCCTCCGTTGCGTGGGGATGCCGCGCTGAGTGTGGTTGTCTTTGGGCAGGTCAAGGAAACGGGCGCGGCACTCCCTAATTTATCAAGAAAGAGGGAAACGCTCTATGAATTACGATCCAGAACTGGCGGCCCTGCTCTCCCAGCCGTGGAGTAACAATGCCTGTCGCGGCTATGTGATCTACGCGATGGAGAACTGCGGTTTTTCGCCCCAGGACATCCGGCGTGTGGTGGCTGAGCTCTATGAGGTCTTTGACATCCGTGGACTGGAAGAGGCCCAGCAGCACTACGAGCGGAGTCCCTACTGACTTCTGGACACTTTGTCCAGAGGTACATATCCGGCCAAAGGCCAGCACTTTCTCGGTGCTGGCCTTTGCCATGTTTCAAAATATTCTTTGATTGTATGGGAGGGATTTTATGCAGGCACAGGTCAAATACGAAAGTGAAGTCAAAACTGCTGTTCTCGGAGATCGCACGATCATCGTCAGAAATCTCACCCCCGTTCTTTCCCCGCAGGAACAGGATAAGCGCAACCGCGAGGTCGAGCGGCGGCTGTTCGATGTGTTCCGCAAATATGCCGGGCGGGGGTAGGCCAGAGTCATCCTTGTGGTAAGGGGGCGGCAGAGGTACAATATAATTGTAGGTTGGCTCCCGTTTAACGGAAGGGAGCTAATTATGGATAGTAGAATAGATGCAATTTACGGGCGGCAGTCGATTGACAAAAAGGATAGTATCAGCATTGAAAGTCAATTTGAGTTTTGCCGCTATGAGCTTAAAGGCGGTGAGGGTAAGGAATACAAAGACAAGGGCTACTCTGGCAAGAACATTGAGCGCCCCGACTTCCAGCGGCTTCTGCAGGACATCAAGCTGGGCTTGATTAAGCGGGTGATCGTCTACAAGCTGGATCGGATTAGCCGTTCCATCGTGGACTTCGCAAAGCTCATGGAGCTGTTCAAGCAGTACGACGTGGAGTTTGTGTCCTGCACAGAAAAGTTTGACACTTCCACACCGATGGGCCGGGCGATGCTCAATATCTGCATTGTCTTTGCCCAGCTTGAACGCGAAAGCATCCAGATGCGTGTGCAGGACGCTTTCTATTCCCGGTGTACTAAAGGCTACTATATGCGGGGCCGGACGCCATACGGTTTTGATACTGAGCCCATCGTCATGGACGGGATCAAGACAAAGAAGCTGGTGGAAAATACGGAAATGGATTTTGCCGAGCTGATGTATCAAATGTATGCGGAGCCGGGCAATTCCTACGGCGACATATCCCGGTACTTTGCCGAGAACGACATCAAGGTTTATGACAAGTCCCTAAAGCGCGGGTTTATTGCTCAACTGCTGAGAAACCCCGTCTACGTCCAGGCCGATATGGACATCTACGAATATTTCAAGGCCCAGGGCGTAAAAATTGAAAGTCCCCCGGAAATGTTCACAGGGGACAATAGCTGTTATCTCTATCAAGGGCGCGAGGGCGAGGAGCCGATCCTTGTGATTGCTCCCCACCAGGGGCGCATCCCCTCCCAGCTCTGGCTGACCGTTCAGCGCAAGCTCTCACAAAACACGACATTCCAGAATGGCCGGAAATGCCATAACACATGGCTGGCAGGGAAAATCAAGTGCGGGCGCTGTGGTTACGCCCTGGCAAGTTTGAACGCCAGAAACGGTGTTACCTATTTGCGGTGCAAGCAACGGGCAGACAATAAGAGCTGCGAGGGTGCCGGTACGCTGACCGCGCAAAACATGGAGGCATTTGTCTACGGCGAGATGGTTAAGAAGATGCGGAAATTCCACACGCTGAAAGGCGGCAAGGAACAAAGCTACAATCCGAAGCTGACCGCCGCCCGTGTTGCTCTGGCAAAGACGGAAAGTGAGATTGAGAAACTTCTGGACACTTTGTCCGGCGCTAATCCGCTTCTCCTGCAATACGCAAACACCCGCATTGAGGAACTGGATGCAGAACGGCAGAAACAGCTCCGGCTGGTCGCAGACCTCACCGCTAATTCTGTTTCCGCTTCACAGATTGATAGCATTACGGGCTATCTCGATGACTGGGAGTCCGTGAGCTTTGACGATAAACGCAAGGTGGTTGATATACTCATATCACAAATTGACGCTACCAGTGAGAGTGTTACAATCCACTGGAAAATCTAAAACCTTTTCACTTGGCATTATGCCTTTGTAAAAAATAGTTTCCCGTTTCGATATAGTCACGACCAAATCGAGATAAGTCCTTCACTACGATGCACTGAATTTTGCCTGTCCGTACATCCTGCATCATACGCTCAAATTCTGGTCGGTCAAAACGTGTTCCTGTAAAACCGTTGTCTGCATAGGTATCGGTCAGCGTCAGTTCCGGGTTTTCCCTGATATAATTATGAATTTGCAAAATCTGTGTGTGCAGGGAATCTTCTGTTTCATGCCCGCCGTTCTCAACCGACAGCCGCGCATACGCTGCCGTGCGCAGAAGTTCTTTTTCGTTTTGCTGTACGGCCTCCTGCACAGCGACCTGCGGCATCATATTCTTTCTACTCTTTCTTGCCATTACAATCTTCCTCTCCGCTGTTCAGCCATTCTTCCGGGAAGAATCCCTTCCACTCGCTTTCTTGTAGGATCACTTCTACCTGTTCAAAATCTACGATCCATACATGGTCAAGCCATTCTTTAAGATGTGTGCGCTCCAATTTTTCAGGAATTGAAATTGCTCGGAACTTCATCAACCAGGGATTCCCATGGCTAAATGCTTTTTCTATATCATTAACAACCAGCATTACTTTTTTAAAGTCCGCTTCCTGCTTCTGGACTGCTACCTGATACTGATGTTCATACTCCTCTACCTGTTCTAGTGAAATTGATCCCTGCTCGTATTCCCGATAAACTGCTGTTCGTTCATCGTCCTTGGCCATCAAGTGCGCAACGATCTCATTTGCTCTTTTTCTGTACTGCAACAGTCCAGCATCCATGCACTGCTTGACTTTCTCAGGATTCAAGTCCAGCACCCTATCAATATGCGCAGCTTGCATTTTTTCTTTTTCCAAAGCTGAAAGAATCTCTCGAAAGATTTTTTCGCTTTCGATGAAAGGGGCTTTTCCAGAGAAGCATCTATACCCCTTGTCAAACGAATAGATTTGCTGGCTTTCATCTTCTGATGTTCTGCACAGCAGACCTTTTCCGCTTTCTTTGTCATAGATTTTTTTGAAGAGCAGATTTGGTTTTTTTCGGGCCTTTTTTCTCGAAGGCAACCTCGTAGATTCCAACTTTTTCTGGGCTTTCTGAAATTCCGTCTCTGAAACAATCGCCGGAACCTCCAATTCTCGCTTTGCCTTTGCCAGTGTCAGCGTACATTTTCCGATATAGAGAGGATTTTTCAAAATCGAGCGAATTGTTGAATCCGGCCACTTGATTTTTGTTCTTAACCTTTTTTTCTTTGCCATCTGGATTTGTGGAGATGGAACGCCCTGTGCATCCAATGCTCTTGCGATTTCCGGGATTTTCATATCTTCCAGATACATCTGAAAAATCAGCTTTACAACCTGTGAGCTCTCAAGATCAAGAACAAGGTTTCTGCGATCTTCTGACAGCGCATAACCATATTTAGCCTGTCGATGGGTCAATGTACCTTCTTCAAAGTGATTCTGGCGATTGGTAATAAATTCCGAACGAATCTTATCAATGGTCTTTCCATTGAAATACTCTGCAACTTCTTCGGCAGTTTTATCTGCGCTGCAAAAGTCATCTTCCACAACTGCAAATTGGATACCAAGCGGATAAAACGTCCTCTGCAGTGCTTCAATGGCAAACGGAAGGGTTCTTCCGCAGCGGAAGATAGAATCCACAACAACTGCATCAAATTTCCGAGCCATCCCATCCTGCACCAATCTGTCAAAGCCCTCTGTGGCTTCTGCTGTTCTCTTGCGGTCACTATACTTTTCGGATATGCTGCACCCACGCTTTTTTAGATACTGTGCAATGCGCTCATTCTGTTCTGCAATCGTATTGGATGGATTTTCTTCTCCTATCCTGCTGGAAATCGACCTTGTATAACTGACCCATTTCATTCCTCTGCCACCTCATTTCCATGATGTGCTTGATATTCCATAAATTTTTCTGTGATACTGTGCAGTTCATCCTCGAAGCAGAAATGAATTTCAATCTCTGTTTTGCTATGAACATCTATGTGGTCAATCAGTTCCACCACGACCCTGCGTTCGAGCGTTTTGATATGTTCGTACTGCTTAAATTCTTCCAGCCAAGTGGGAAGCAGCGTATCGTGCTTTAACGCTTCCTGCTTCTTTTCGCGGATTTCCTGAATCTTATCCTGCGCCTCTTTTATCTTCTGCGCAAAGCGAGTATTCATTTCTCCGTACTCTTCCCGGCTGACGACATCATCGCATAAGTCCTGATACAGACGGATTTTCAAATTACTGTACCGTTCCAGTTCAGCTTCCAGTGCAGTGATCTGACTGTCCAGAATCTTTATGCCAATCTGTTCTCCGCTTGCCAACTCTGCATTGGAGAGTACCTTTTCCGCTTCTACAAGAAGTGACACTTGATGCCGAATCGCAGTCAGAACGCTTTCCGTTAATTTCTCACTGTTTATCATGTGCGGTGTGCAGCCGCCGCCATTCTTATAGGTGGAGCAGTGATAGTATTGATACTTCTTTCCGTTTTTCGTCACCGTGCGGCGAATCATATTCTGCCCGCAGTCTGCACAGCGCAGAAAACCTGATAATGGATAAACTGTTGTCTGCGATGGTGCGGTACGAGTGTCCAGTTCCAACAACTGCTGTACTTGCTGGAACTCTCCTTTGCTGATAATGGCATCATGCGCATCTTCTACCCGAATCCAGTTTTCACTTCCAACATCATGGCTCTTTTTTACTTTGTAATTGATACAGCACCCACTGGTTATTGGCCCGGTACTGGATACCGTGCAGATGGAGCAGACGATTGAACACTTTTGCGCCGCAGCCGTACTCTTTTGCGATCTGTGTCGTTGTCACCAGCGAATCAGGCGGCTGTGATTCGTAAAAACGCTTCGGCGGCGCGTGGCTCTTACACTTATGCTGATGCAGCAGTTCAATGATTGCCTGCATCCAGTGATCCGTTTCCCTGCAATTCGGTTCCGTGCAGGGATGGAAGCAGCCATTCTTGCGAAAGTGATGGAGCTTGTACAACTGCTTTGCCATCTCCAGCGTGATTCGGTAGTCTTTCACATACCGCTGCACTGTGCGCCCGCCCTCATCCTGCGGGCGGACACGGGGAACGAACTCATAATCCCGGCCCTCCACAAATCCATACTGGCACATCCGGGGGAACCACTTGCGGAAGTCACTCCGAATCTGCATCTTGTCGTACAAGTCTCTCGCCCAGATCACCGAGGGAGCCATATCAAAATCAATAAAAAACACGCTCATTGCATCGTCCTCCTTAATTGCTTCTGCCGCCCCATCCGAAATCATGTCTGACCTGTGCAGCGTAATAGCTGTCAATCGTGGTCGGAGCATTATACAGTGTGGCAAGCAGATATTGTTTGATGTTTCGTACCTGTGTGGTATTGCTTTTCAGGCATTCCATTACATACTGGATGTGCATGGAATCCAGCTTCATCAGGCGGCTTTTGACCACCTCTTTCGGCTTTTCTTCCCCTCAAATGCGCAGGAACTTCTTTCTGCTGGTCACGGTTTCCACAAGCAGTTCCAAAATCTCCATCAGGATTTCCCGGTCATGCGGGAAGTTCTTCTCTAAGATCGGGATTTCCAGCTTGTCTTGAAAATAGAGGCGATACCTTTCATCTTCCCGCATCTCTTTCGCTGTGTTTTCCACATACGGTGCGGAATAGATTAGATCAGTCTCACTACTATCAGTATTATTTATATCAGTCTTACTTCCGTTTGATTTCCATACTCCCGGAAGTTCGCTTTTCAAACCACCAGAAGTTTGATTTTCATACTTCCAGTAGTTCGATTGTGAAAGTCCCGCATAGAGGTCTTTCACATACAGCAGGTTTGGCTTTCCCAAGCCCTGCCTGCGCCGCTCAACAAGCTGATATTCGTGTTCCAGCTCATCCAGCAGTTTGACCGCCTTTTGTCTGGCACATCGAATCGAATCCATGATCTCATCTATCGTACAGATGATGTAGGCATTTCCATTCTCGTCCTGCCAGCCATTTTTAAGCGAAAGATTCATCCGATCCAGCAAGACCGCATAGAGCAGCTTTGCATCGCCGGACATCTTTTCAAACAGGTCTACCTTGATGAGTGCTTTCGGCACACGGTAGAAACTGTATCGGTCTGCTTCCAGATCTCTGAAATACGGGTACTTCATGTAGATTCATCACCTCCCCTCTTGCTGGATTTGCACTATTATAAATAACAGTACATTCCTACGACGGAGCATCTTTCGACACTCCGCCGCATTGTATCTGCTGTTATTTGAGCTTTGCCATTCTGCCCCAGTCCGTTCCTGCCCCATATTTCAGCGGCGTTTTCTCTGACAAGACACGCAGGATGCACATTCAATATCAGAAGTATCTCTCTGGGATGGCTTATTCAATTTTCAAGATTCATGTGAGAGGTTTTGTATTGTCCTCTCATCCTTAGAATCGGAGAAAGGTCATTTCGCAAGGTGTTTTCAAAAAAGTTTTTGAACTTTTCATGAACTTTCCGATTTGGATGGAGATTTTTTGTGTCCTCTCACTCCTAGAATCGGAGAAGGGCTATTTCGCAAGGTGTTTTAAAAAAAATTCAAAAAAATTTTTGAGCCGCCCAATTCAGAGTGTTTTCTGTGATTGGACGGCTCATCTTTTGATTATGTATAGGTTATCAGCTGCACAATGCCCGGAAGTGCTTTTTCTGTATCTTGTAAATTGCTGCGTTATAAATTCCGGTAAGATTCTGGCGGGTCATGCCAAGGTGTTTCGCTGCCTCTGTGAAAGACAGACCATGAAACAGATGAGTGTGGACGACCTTTCTCTGCAAATCAGTCAAAGTAGAGAGCAGCTCTTCCACTCTTTCCTCACTTATCATTCTTTCCAGTGTACTCACTGCTTCATCGACTCCCTCTAGGATTTCTTCCCTATACTCCCTGTCCTCACGGGATGGCATCCATTTTCCCTGAATGATTTCGTAATTCATGAAAATACGATCCTCTCCTTCCAGAACCAGCCGGATGTGCCACTCGTATTCATCAAATTCCTCTTCCTCAATGTGATGCCCCGCACCTTCCAATGCATCATATTTATAATGTACGCAGTTACGAAGCGAGAAAACGGTCACTCTTTTATGCGCCCTGTAAATCACATAACCATTTTGGTAGACACTGATGCTTCCATGATTTTCCAGAATCTTCTCGGCTACCACCGACACGCCAGATTCCTCAAGAGCCTTCACGGTGGGAACACGCTGTTCCTTGTACAAAGGAAGTTTAACAAGCTTTTTCAGTTCCTTGAATGTCATCATAATGTCCACCTTTCTGCCTTTTGGCTGCGAGCGGTCTGAAACAAAAAATGCAGCAAAAGTTGTCCCAGACTTACCCGTTTTTTTTGAACGGGAAGTCTAAGACTTCTCCTACTGCATCGCTATTTCATGATTCACTTTTAAGGTGTGATGTTTAGTCTCTCATATATAGAATTGCTGGAAGGGCATTTCGCAAGGTGTTTTTGAAAAAAATTAAAAAAAACCGGAACAGGATGAGTTACTCACAGGCGCACTACTGCGCTGCATTCGCTCATTCTGTTCCGGCCTATATCACATATTGCTACGGTATCGCTCT
>OGEQ01001067.1_pt1 | contig 24883 bp, 20 predicted proteins | sample 1570731 | NCBI WGS metagenome assembly OGEQ01 (sample SAMEA2582132, study PRJEB24529) | metagenome | biome: Human gut stool | place: China | collected 2011
AATCAGAGGGCCAGGGATTCGAGTTCCCTCGAGCGCACCAAAATCCCACGAAGAATCGTAAGATTCCTCGTGGGATTTTCCTTTTTCTAGGGCTCTGCACACTTTTGCACACTTTTTGCACACCGGCGGGAAAGCCGTGTTTTTCCTTGCATTGTCTGCATTCTGTGCATCGTGAGCAGAGCTTGTCGGGCCTCGCCACGACAAGCTCAGTGGAATTTGTGACAGAGAGTGTCAAGGTTTACAAGGTGCGTCAAGATGGTTTTGCAAATTTTATTGTGATAAAGCGGTGATCGTAGGACTTATAGCATGGCGTTCAAGTGCTTTCCCGTTCAATCAATGTATTTCTGCATTTTGACAACCTGCCTATAAATCCCACATGAACGTTGTGGAATCTTCCAAAGCATCCATGGATGGTTTCTTGTGCTGCATCAAACGTTCAACTTATTGCAACGAAATTCCATGAAGCTGCATTGCATCTTGTGGAGGTTCTTGCTATACTCTGTATCGAACGCAACTTTATCCGATAAAAATGTTGCGCAATTTGCGCAACCAAAGGAGGCCGATATCATGCAGCAGCTCAGATTACTTCATGGCGGAGACTACAATCCGGAACAGTGGCTGGACCGGCCCGATATTCTGGCGCAGGACATCGAACTGATGAAAAAGGCACACGTCAATACTGTGACGCTGGGCGTGTTCTCATGGTCCACATTGGAACCGCAGGAGGGGGTATTTGAGCTGGATTGGCTGGCAGACATCATCCATAATCTGTATGCCAATGGAATCCATACGATCCTTGCAACGCCCAGCGCGGCCCGCCCTGCTTGGATGGCACACAAATACCCCGAGGTGCGCCGAGTCCGGGCAGACCGGGTCCGGGAGCTGTACAACCGGCGGCAGAATTACTGCTATACATCGCCGGTTTACCGGGAAAAAGTCCGCATCATCGACCAGATGCTGGCGCAGCGGTTCGGCAATGACCCGGCTGTCCTGCTCTGGCATATCTCCAACGAGATGAGCGGCGACTGCCATTGCGAGCTGTGTCAGGCCGCGTTCCGCTGCTGGCTCAAGGAACGGTATGGCTCTTTGGATGCCTTGAACAAGGCGTGGAACGCCCGGTTCTGGAGTCACGACTATACCGCTTGGGAACAAATCGAAAGCCCTGCCCCGCAGGGGGAAAATGCCGTGCAGGGTCTTGCGCTGGACTGGAAGCGCTTTGTCAGTGACCGGCATATTGATTTTTTGAAATTTGAGCGTGATACCGTGAAAAAATTTGCGCCGGATGCGAAGTTCACGGTAAACATGATGTACCGGTTTGACGGCATCGACTATTTCAAAATGTCCAAGGAGATCGACATTGCCAGCTGGGACAACTACCCCACATGGCACAAGCCCAGCGAAACAGTGGAAGAAACGGCGTTGGATACGGCCCTGATGCACGACCTGTATTACTCCATGAAGGGCAGGCCCTTCCTGCTGATGGAATCCAGCCCCAGCTTTACCAACTGGCAGCCGATCTCCAAACAGAAGCGCCCCGGCATTGCGGAGCTTGCGGCTCTGCAGACGGTTGCACATGGTTCGGACAGTGTGCTTTACTTCCAGTGGCGAGCCAGCCGCGGCGCGGAAGAAAAGTTCCATGGTGCAGTCGTCGGCCATGATGGCCGGGAGGATGCCCGCCCGTTCCGGGAAACGATGGAAGTGGGACGGAAGCTGGAAGTTCTTTCTGAAATTGCAACGACTTGCCGTGAAAAACAGGCGGCGATCGTCCACGATTGGGAAAACAAGTGGGCATTGGAAGGCTCCTGCGGCCCGCGCAATGCAGGGATGGGCTACTGGGACGAGCTGAAGCTGCACTACAATGCGCTTGCGCGGGAAGGCATTGCGGTGGAGTTCGTGAATCAGGAATCCGATTTGACGGGTTATGGTTTGGTCGTTGTTCCGATGGTTTATTTGCTGACCGATGCCTTTGCCCAAAAACTCTGTGATTTTGCCCGGAATGGTGGTACGGTCGTGGTTACATACTGGACCGGTGTGGTGGATGAAAGCGATTTGTGCCGCCTGGGTGACACGCCCTACGGCTTGACCGACCTGCTGGGCCTGCGCCGCACTGAGATCGACGGAATGTATGACGGCGAAACCTGCCGCTGCACCCCGATGGACGATTCCACTTTGCCGGAAACGCAGGCTTCGGTCCTATGCGAGGTCGCAAGTCTGAACGACACCGACCCTGCCACACTGCTGAGCGTTTATGCCGAGGACTATTATGCAAACTGCCCGGCGGTGGCTGTCCACTCCTACGGGGAGGGCCGTGCCTATTATCTGGCAAGTCGGTTCGAGGAAGCGTTCTATCGCGCATTTTATCGTGCTGCTGTAAAGGAAGTCGGCCTGACCCCGGCCTGGCCGGAGGCACTGCCGGACGGCGTTCTGGCCGCGCGGCGCGGTACGTTCGTCTTTGTACAGAACTGCAATGAACATCCGGTCGAAGTAGGCGGTGTTGCGCTGAACCGTTACGGAACGGCCGTCTGGAAAAACGGCGAGCAGGTCCTGTAAGGCGCAAAAATACCAGCTTTCAGCGTTCTGCCAAAAAAGCAGAACGCTTTTTGTTTGCTTTCATACTTGACAAAGCGGGCTTACCCCGGTATGCTGGGGTGGCGCATTGTTGCGCAGTTCTGTGAAAAGGAGAGGATATCCTGTGGCTGCAAAGGAAACCGAAAAAATGACAATCGAGCAGGTGGCCGATGCGCTTGGTGTTTCTAAAACAACGGTATCACGCGCACTTTCCGGAAAGGGACGCATCAGCGAGGCGACCCGCGCCAAGGTGTACGCCTATCTAGGACGCACCCGCACCGAGCCTGCCGCCCCGCAGGGCGGCGAAAAGGTGCGCACCAACAACATTGCCATGATCGTGCCACAGCGCTTTATTACGCTGGATCTGCCCTTTTTGCGCAAGTGCATGGGCGGCATCTGCATCATGGCAGACCAGCGCGGCTATGACCTGATGCTTTGCTACGCCTCCAACACCGAGTATTCACAGCTGCAGCGACAGCTGGCCAACCACAAGGTGGACGGCGTGATCCTGACCTACGCCATGGCGGATGATCCCTGCATCGAACTTTTGCGGCAATACGAGACACCTTTTGTGCTCATCGGACGCAGCGAGGACAAGACCATCCCGCAGGCAGACAACGATCAGGTTGCGGCTGCCTGCGAGATGACACGCATCCTTTTGCAGCTGGGCGCCAAGCGGATCGCGCTGCTGGTGGGCAGTACCATCTACGCCGTCAACACCGACCGCATACGCGGTTATCTGCGTGGATTCGCGGAATTTGGTGTGCCAGTAGACCAGCGGCTCGTTCATTCCGGTGTGGAATCTGCCGGGCAGACGCTCGATGCACTGGAGGCTGCGCTGGAGCAGAAGGCGGATTGCATCCTTTGCGGCGATGATGAGGTCGCCTTTGAGGTCATGCGGGAGCTGCGGACGCGGCATATCCTCGTGCCCAACGATCTGCGAGTGGCCAGCCTGTACGACAGCTCCATGCTTGCCAGCATCACGCCGTCTGTTTCGGCGGTGCAGTACGATGCAGAGCAGCTGGGTAAGACCGCCTGCCGGATGCTGCTGGACCGGCTGGCCGGAAAAGAGATCGTCATGCGGCAGCTGGAAGGTTATCAGGTCATTTTGCGGGACTCTACCAAGTGGAGGGAACGCTCCCGCAGCATCAAATAACGCGCTTTTTGTGCCTGCTCCTTTCCCGGAGCGGGCATTTTTGCTCTTTGCATGGGCAAAGGTTGCGCTAAAGTTGCGCACTTTTGCCCATGTATCCTAATTTTACCGTCACTTTTTCCAGTTTCAACTCAACAATACCGTGAATTTCGTCCATTGACGTGAGCAAAAGAATGCGGTATCCTATGAGTACAGAAAAACAGTTGCTTGGATGTGCGCAACTTATAAGCGCAACAAAGAGCACCCGAAGATTTCAGATTGAGAACGAAGGAGAACTGGATCATGAAAAAGCTGATTTCCCGCCGTAACTTCCTTGCAGCCATGGGCACTGTGGCTGCTGCCGGTGTGCTGACCGCCTGCGGCGGTTCTTCCGGCAGTACCGCTGCTTCTACTGCGGCATCCAGCACGGCTGCCTCTGCTGCGGAGAGCTGGGGTGATGTGAAGCTGACCATGTGGGGCGCAGAAGAGGATCAGACCATGCTGCGCGAGATGGCAGATGCTTTCATCGAGCAGAATGCGGACAAGGGCAACGTGACCATCGAGATCGGCGTGCAGTCTGAGTCCAGCGCAAAGGACACCGTTCTGGCCGACCCGGAGTCTGCCGCAGACGTTTTCGCCTTTGCTGATGACCAGCTGAACGAGCTGGTGAACGCCGGTGCGCTGCAGGAAGTGCTGCTGAACCCGGACGACGTGAAGAGCCGCAACCTGCCCGGCTCTGTGGGCGCTGCCACCATGAACGACAAGCTTTACGCCTACCCCATGACCGCCGACAACGGCTACTTCCTGTACTACGATGCAAGCGTTCTGAGCGCCGAGGATGTGCAGAGCATGGACACCATGCTGGAAAAGGCTGCAGCTGCCGGCAAAAAGTTCATGATGAGTGTGAACGATGCATGGTACATTTACAGCTTCTACGCCGGTGCCGGTCTGGTGGCTACGCTGGCAGATGACGGTATCAACACCGTCTGCAACTGGAACGAGGCTCCCGGCGCAGACGTAACGCAGGCCATTCTGGATATCGCCGCAAACCCCGGCTTCAAGTCCGGCGCGGATGCTGATATCGTTTCTGCCATCAAGGACGGCAGCTGCTGCGCCGCCATCTCCGGTACTTGGAACGCCAACACCGCCGAGGAGGCATGGGGCGAAGGCTACGCCGCCACCAAGCTGCCAACCTACACCCTGAACGGCGAGCAGGTTCAGATGGGCTCCTTCTCCGGCTACAAGCTGGTGGGCGTCAACCCCCACAGCGCCAACGTGGGCGTTGCTATGATGCTGGCCGACTTCATCACCAACGAGGACAACCAGAACAAGCGCTTCAACGACCGCAAGCTGGGCCCCTCCAACATCAATGCCAATGCTTCCGAGGCTGTGCAGTCTGCACCCGCCATTGCCGCACTGGCTGAGCAGAGCTCTTACGCTACCCTGCAGCGGGTAGGCGCAAACTACTGGAGCTCCGCCGCAAGTCTGGGCGAGATCCTCGCCTCCGGCGACACGCAGGGCAAGACCACGCAGCAGCTGGTGGATGACGCTGTGGCCGGCATCACCGCACCTGTGGCACAGTAAGTTCCGGTTTTTCCCGGCGGGCACGCAGCAGAATGCGGTGTGCCCGCTTTTTATCGCAATACAAGAAATCGGCGTCAACCTAACATCCTGTTTGCTATAACCCCCTCTGCATACCAAGAAAGGAGTTGACTTCTGTGGCAGAAATGGTCCTTACACCACCCTTGCGGGCAGATGGCCGGGAGCCGAATTTCCTTCAGAAGTTCGGTCACGCATTTGTTCACGGAGATATTTTTACAAAGCTGTCCCTCTTTGTCTGGGGTCTGGGCTACATTGGCCACGGCCAGCTTATCAAGGCACTGCTGGTAACGCTGGTGCAGGGGCTGGGACTGTATTTTCTGGGTACTTCCGGCATTCCTGCGCTGAAAAAGTTCGGCACGTTGGGCACGGTGCAGATGGAGATGCAGTTCAACCCCCTTACCTTAAAGAACGAGGTCAACAACTACGACAACTCGTTTGCCATCCTGCTGCTCAGCGTGATCGCACTGGTGGTCATTGTAACGCTGATCGCTGCTGCCATGCTGGTGGTGCAGAGCAATTACGCGTTACAGGCGCAGAAGGCCGCTGGCAAAAAGCCCAACAATTTCCGGCAGGATATCACCTTGTACCTGAACGAAAAGTTCTACGTTACCCTGCTCACCCTTCCGGTGCTGGGTGTGGTGGTGTTCACCATCATCCCGCTGTTCATTTTGATCGCTGTTGCCTTTACCAACTACGATCAGCAGCATATGCCTCCCGCCGCCCTGTTTACATGGGTGGGGCTGGCGAACTTTGCTTCTCTGTTTGGCGGGCAGTCGCTGAGCCTGACCTTCAGCTACGCCTTTGGCCGGGTGCTCAGCTGGACGTTGGTGTGGGCTTTCTTTGCCACCTTCACCAACTTCTTCGGCGGCGTATTTCTGGCCATGCTCATCAACAATAAAAAGACCAAGTGCCAAAAACTCTGGCGCACGTTGTTCATCATCACCATTGCGGTGCCGCAGTTCGTCACCCTGCTGCTGGTGCGCAACTTCTTCTCGGATGCCGGCATCTTCAACACCATGATGGCCAATGCGGGCGTGACCGATTTTTTAAAGACCATCGGCCTGCTGGGGCAGAACATGAACCACATTCCCTTCCTGACCGATCAGCATTGGGCTAAGTTCATGATCATCCTCATCAACATCTGGGTGGGCGTGCCCTACCAGATGCTCATTGCCACCGGTGTGCTGATGAACATTCCCACCGATATGCTGGAGGCCTCCACTATCGACGGTGCCTCGCCGCTGCAGAGCTTTATCTACATCAAGCTGCCCTACCTGCTCAGTGTGCAGGGCCCGGCACTGGTTACGGATTTTGTGCGCAACGTCAACAACTTCAACGTCATCTACCTGCTCACACAGGACGTTTATATCACCAAGGATCAGGCACTGGCTTCCTCCAGCGCAAAAGAGGTGGACCTGCTGGTCACATGGCTGTTCCGCCTGACGCAGGAGCAGTACAACTACAAGATGGCCGCCGTCATTGGCATTATGGTGTTCATCATCTGTGCCGTGTTCACGCTGGTATGCTTCCGGTTCCTCAATAAAAAGGAGGCGACGTTCTCTTGACACAGACAACTGTTTCTCCGGCACGCCGGGCAGAGACCGCAGCGCAGCTGCGCCGCGGGCGTATCCTCCGCACAGTCCGCAGCATCCTGCGGCATCTGCTGCTGGCCCTGCTGGCAGCGATCTGGCTGGTACCCATTCTGTGGCTTCTGGTCACTTCCTTCTCCACAGACCGGGGCATCAATGTGCGACAGTTCTTCCCGGCCAGTTACACACTGCGCAACTATGTCAACATTCTGTTCCACCCGGACTCTGTGGCGCAGTTCCCGCGCTGGTTTACCAACACCCTTGTGGTGGCCTGTTTCAACTGCGTTATCTCCACCTGCTTTGTGCTGATGGTAGCCTACGCGCTGAGCTGCTGCCGCTTCAAGGGGCGCAAGCTGATCCAGAACCTTTCTGTCAGCGTCAACCTGTTCCCCGGCGTGCTGGCAATGATCGCCGTCTATTTCGTCCTGAAATATCTGAATCTGACCAACTCCTATGCCGGTCTTATCATGGTCTATGCCGGTTCGTCTGGTCTGGGCTATCTGATCTGCAAGGGCTTCTTTGATACCATCCCCATCTCCCTACGGGAAGCCGCCAAGCTGGACGGCGCATCCGACGCCCGTGTGTTCTTCCAGGTCGTTCTGCCCATGTCCAAGCCGATTCTGGTCTATACCATCATCAGCTCTTTCATGGTTCCATGGACCGATTTTGTGATGGCAAAAATGATCCTGAATTCGGGCGTCTCTGCCGACTGGACAGTGGCTATCGGTCTGTATAATATGCTGCAAAAGACCCTGATCAACAATTACTTTGCGCTCTTCTGTGCAGGCGGTGTGCTGGTGTCCATCCCCATCTCCATCCTGTTTGTCATCATGCAGAAGTTCTACGTCGAGGGCATCACCTCCGGCGCGGACAAGGGTTAACACGTTATTCTCTTTCTCCTTCACCATAAAAGCAATCCCCACAGTCCTTTTTGTGGCTGTGGGGATTGTTTTTTCTCAATGGCGGCAGGAAAGCAGTTTGTTCATGGTGAACCTCATTTCTATATCAAACGGTGTCTGTTCGGTTGTCCTAAACCCTGCCAAAGAACCGGTGGTTGATTTGTCCATTGGGCTTTGTTTTGCCCGTCTGCACATTTTTGCACATTTTTGCACACCTGAATAGCTGGATAACGGTTGCAAAGCATTCCACTGTATGCAAATAATGCGGTGTGTGCAAAGGCATGTTTTGCGATGATACGATAAAAATAACGTTTCTTCGAATTTTTGAAATTTGACGAATGATGCACCTTGGATTCTTTTAATCAGAGGGCCAGGGATTCGAGTTCCCTCGAGCGCACCAAAAGGACGACAAATCGCTGAAACGAACGGTTTGTCGTCTTTTTTGTTTTATACGGTTTTGGGGGCTTGTACCTGTGATTTTTTCAAAAAATTTAGAGGTCAGAGGTACAAAAATGAAGAAGATTCAGAAGAATTATGAGCTGAACGCAGGCGAGAGCTTCCGTCTCGACAAGAACGGTCTCCACGGCGTCACGGCGCAGGGCCGCTTCAAGATGAGCCTGCCGCTGGTGCTCGAGTAAAAACATCTGTAGAACGCAGAAGACCGACGGCTTTCCGGAATGGAGGGCTGACGGTCTTTTTGTTCAAAACAGGAAAATACTGGAACGGAAAAGAGCGCAATATACCTTATAAATGGCGTTTCAAAAGCAGAAATTTGGCTCAACGTCCAAAATTAAGGTTTGGATGCTTGACAAAGCGGAGATGGGATAGTACACTCAAAAAGAAAATTGATGCAAGACATCCTCAAGGTGAAAAAGATTCACAGAAGAACGGGCGTCTCCGAACTGAAAACGGAAGGAGGCTAGGGACATGACGCTGTTTTCTTACGAAATTTTCGATGCAGTCGCGCGTCAGGGCAGCTTTAACAAAGCGGCCCAGCAGCTGCATCTGACCCCCTCTGCCATCAGCCATGCCATCGCGGTGATGGAGGCTGAGCTTGGCTTTACCTTATTTAACCGCGGCAAAAACGGCGTGACCATGACCAGCTATGGCGCTTCGCTCTACCCGTCCATCCGGGCGGTGCTCAACAGCGACGAGGCCCTGCAGCAGAGCATCGCCCGCCTCAACGGCCTGGAAAAGGGCAAGGTGAAGCTGGGTGCATTCAACTCGGTCTGCGCCGGCCTGCTGCCCCAGATCCTCAAGAGCTTCATGGCAAGCTACCCCCAGATCGAAGTCGAGGTCTATCAGGGTACTTACGACGACGTGAAGGAGTGGCTGCGCACCGGTCAGGTGGACCTGGCCTTCCTGTCCGCCAGCTGCCGCGAAGAGTTCAACCTGACCGAGCTGTTCCGTGAGCCGCTGCTCTGCATCGTGCCGCAGGACTGGCCCGAACCGCCAAACGGCATTATGACGCCGGAGCTGATGAACGGCCAGAGTTTTGTCGTCCAGTGCGACGCCACCGACGCCGAGATGCGCCAGTTCCTCAAGAAATACTCCATCTCCACCGAGCGCCGCTGCCACGTCATCGACGACCAGTCCAACATCGCCATGGTGGAGGCGGGCCTCGGCATCTCCATCATGCCCCGGATGCTGCTGCGCAGCTGCACGGCGGCGGTCAAGATCTACCCCATCGAGCCGGAAGAGTACCGGGTGGTGGGTCTGGCTGTCCAGCGCCCCACGGCGATGGCTCCGGCGGTCGAGCAGATGTTCCACCACATCGTGGACTTCTGCCGCCAGATGGACCCGCAGCTTCTCTGAGAATATGAAAATGACCGGGCAGCAGTGATGCTGTCCGGTTTTTACATACCCAATCGGCAGAGTTGATGATTGAATCCGCTGGAAAAATACGGTATACTATAGCAAACCACCTATACGATAGAAATGTCAGAGGTTTATGAAAGCAGCAAGGGGGAAAGACCATGAAACGACGTGATTTCTGTAAAGCGCTGGTTTGCAGTGCAGCTCTTGCGCCCGGGCTGGTACTGCCCCGGGCTGAGGCAGCGGCAAAAAGCCAGACGGTGGGCCGGGCAGTCCCGGCGGGCAATTATACAATGTCCTTCCGCAGCGAGCTGAGCCAGATGGACATCGAGCACGAATATTACTACAGCGACAGTTTTTTTGCGCACAGCTCCATCCAGTACGACCACCAGCTGGCGCTGGCGACGCTGGGCATGGTGACGGCTGCTTTCAATACATGGGCCAGCGATGCGAAATACTGGGCCAACGGGAACGTGGGCCGCGAGAACAGCCTCGACGCAGCCTATACCAAGCTGGGCTTCGGCGACGTGAAATACCGCTATTATGATGTCGATGTGGGCAAGGCGGGCGACTTCGTGGGCTGGTCCACGGCCCGCAAGACCATCACCCTGAACGGCAAGCGCACCACCATCGTGGCGCTCATCCTGCGCGGCGGCGGCTACGGCGGCGAGTGGGTGAGCAATCTGCACACCGGCGCGGGCCACGCCCACAGCGGCTTTATCATCCCGGTGCATGAGGTGTTTGCCGATTTGAAGAACTATCTGGCGGCAGCTCAGCAAAAGGGAGAGCTGGGCGTCGTCAAGCTCTGGATGGGCGGCTACAGCCGCGGTGCGGTGGTGGCGAACCTTCTGGCCGCCCGGGTCAACAGGGAGCTGTCCGGACTGGAACGGGAGAATGTCTTCGTCTACACCTTTGCGACACCGGTGGCCCTCGGCCCGCAGGACTACCCCGACTTGCAGCAGGACTACGACAACAACCACAACGCCGACGGCAGCCTGAAAGGGAGCTGGGGCGAAAGCAACATCTTCAACATCATCTCCAGCGGCGACATCGTGCCGCATCTTCTGCCCGAGGAGTGGGGCTTCCACCGGAACGGCAACGACCGCTTCCTTCCCTCCACCCGGAACGAGGAAGAGCTGGAAGACCTGAACGAGATGGGAAAGAATGATTTCGGCCCGACGCCGCTGGACTTCAGCTGGCTGGCCACCGACAAAGAGACGGACGAAGTCATGCTCCGTATGGAGGAGTACTTCATCTCCCGCGAGAACTACCATGAGAAGTACGAAGCCGCCCTGATGGACATGATACAGTGCGCCTTCATCCGCTCGGAGAAGGAGGTCACGCAGAACAAAGTTCTGGACGACGGCGAGGTCATCCAGCGGCTGCGCACCCTCACCCACCTGAAGAATATGGATTACTGGAAGATCTCCCGCGCCGTCTGGGCGGCATCCACCATGAGCCGTGCCGTGCTCAAGCGGGTCGATGCGGAGAATATCCCCATCCGTGCGCAGCAGATCGTCGTGCCGATCCTGGCGGTGGGCCTTTGCTATGGCCTCGAGAGCGAGGCTGTGAGCCTCATTGCAAAGTACATCCTGATGTTCGTGTCGATGAGGAGCGCGCCCGACGACGCCATCCGGGCGGCGTTCTGCCACCACTGCGAGAATTACATTGCTCTGATGGAATATTACGCCCCCTCCGAGCACTGCATGGAAGCCACCACCCGCACCTGAAAACCGAAAATTCGGAGACAGCAGACCGCTGCCGGAGTCGAAAGACCCCGGCGGCGGTTTTTTCATGCGTAAAATTTTTTGCGCTGGCACGCAATGACATCCTTCGTGTCCGGTAAACGGTATCCTGATAACGCAAAGGGCGGCATCCCCGCCGGGAGCGAGAATGAAGGAGGGCTGTTGTATGCGGGATCGACTGGAACGGAGGCGGCTGACACTGCGCGCCGCAGCACTGTGCATCGTGCTGGTGCTGCTGTGCGGCTGTCTGCTGCCCGCATTTGCCGAAGGGCCGGAGCGGACGGACAGCGTGCCGGACCAGACATGGGACGAGGAAATAGAGGACGAGCCTGCCTGGGACGAGGAAGAGGACATCCAGACAGACGAGCCGGTGCTTCTGCCCGCGGAAGGCGGCATCCCCGTCGTGGTGGACGGACTCGACGACATCGGGCTGCCCGACGAGACGCCGACGCCGGACAGCGGGGCCGTCAAAGCGGACGAGCATTTTGAGATGACCTATCTCTTCTGGCTCAGCGAGTCGGACGAGGCCGACGGCGGCCTGCCCTACGCGGAACAGACCGTGGGCAGCGGCGAAGAGCTTCTGATGCCCGAAGAGCCGGAGGTGGAGGGAAAGAGCTTCCGCTTCTGGTACAGCCGGGACGACGAAGGGACGGCGGTCCGCTTCGTGCCGGATGAAGGACCGCTCTGGCCGGAAGCGGACAGCGAGTGCAGCCTCTACGCCTGTTTCATCGACGATGAGGCCCGGCAGGAAGAGCCCGTTTCAGACGAGGAGGAAGACATCGCCGTTCTGCCGGAGCTGTGGGAAGAACGGCCCGCCGCCGAGGAGGAAACGCCTCTGGATGAGGCAGAGCAGCCCGAAAAAGACAGATCCCCTGAGGAAGATGCCGACTTGGCTGACGACAGCGTAGCCGAGGATAAAAATGCCCTGCCTGCGGACGAACTTGATGAGGATGCACCGGGCTGGGGCGATCAGACTCAGGAGGAATCGGCGGCAGTCTTCCTGCTCAAGACCCCCACCAGCCTGCCCGGCAGCAATGACCCCAGCCAGTGGGCGCCGGACAACAGCGAGTGCAAGTGGGTCGGCAAGGTGAAGACCTACGGCGCGGCATGGGAAGATAACGGCAAGAACATCCTGACAGATGTGTCAGACTATGTTGTATCGTGGCCGGGCGGCGCGACTGGCGACGCATGGTCGCTGAAACCGGGCGATGATTACTGGGACGAGGTCGTCGATGAGATATGGGACGAGTATAAGGACACCATCGAGAAGCAGACCGGCATCACGGGGCTGACGCAGGAAGATCTGGAGAGCATCGTGGTGACACCGTACAAGATCTCGCGCAACAACGGGACAAAACCGGATAAGCACATCGACTGCATCATCAGCGTCAAGAGCAGGAAAAACTTCACGGCCCGGTTCAACGTCCGCGCCCCGGGCGAGGACGACTACAGCATCCGGGAAAGCCGCGAGTACCAGGGCGGCGAGCGGGTGGAAGAGACGACGGCGGACATCGAAAAAGAGCTCGACATCGGCGGTGCGCGCTACGTCTTTGACGGCTGGTACAAAGAGCTCCCCGGTTCGGTGACGGATGAACCGGACCCGAAGGAAAAGGTATCGCAGGACGAGTGGGAAGAGGGCTATGAGCCCACCGACAAAGAGCTGGAAAACGGCGTCGTCAACTTCTATGCCCACTACGTTCTGGCCGATATAGACCCGGACACCGGCGTGGAGACAGACTTCTTCGGGCTGCCGCTGGTGCTGTGTGCCGGTGCGGCCGTTCTGGGCTGCAAAAACAGAAAGAAGGAGGAAGATGAGTGAAGGAACCAAACGAGGCGCTTGCCCCGGAGGCCCCGCCCGGGACGCCGGAAGCGAACCTGTCTGGACCGGCGAAGCCGGAAAAAAGCCCCCTGCTGCGGGAAGTGCGCAGTCTGGCGGTGCGGCTGGCGGTGTTCGCCGCCCTGCTCTGGGTGCTTCTGACGCAGGTGTATCTGGTGACGCAGGCGTCCGGCAGCGAGATGTTCCCCGCCGTGAAGGACGGCGACCTCGTGCTGGGCATCCGGCTGGAAAAAGACTATGCCAAGAATGATGTCGTGGTATATGAGCGCTCGGGAAGGCTGCGGGTGGGCCGCGTGCTGGCCCGGGGCGGGGACATCGTGACTCTGAGCGAGAGCGGCGTTGTGGAAGTCAACGGCTCGGCGCAGGGCGGCGGCATCCTTTACCCCACCTACCCCAAATCTCTGCTCAGCTACCCCTACGCTGTGCCGGAGGACAGCGTCTTCATTCTGGGCGACTGCCGCACACAGGCCGAGGACAGCCGTGACTTCGGCCCGGTGCAGTGCAGTGCGGTCAAGGCAAAAGTCATCACCCTCATCCGGCGGCGGGGGCTCTGAGCCGCCAAAAACCATACAAGACAAGATAGGAGGAACTCTAGGATGAAACAGAACAAGATAGAAAAGCTTCTCGCAGGGGTGCTTTCCATCTCTCTGGCCATGGGCGTCAGCGTCATGCCCGCCTTTGCGGCCAGCGGCGAGACGTATGCGGACATGGACAGCGTGGTCATCAAGAAAAACTACGAGCTGGCCAACACGGATACGATCTCCCCGGAAGAGACCTTTACGTTTACGATCGACCCGGTTACCGTGACCGATGCATCGGAGGGCATTGAAGCCGCAGATTATAGGCCGATCGTCGGCGACGTGACCTACGCACAGGGCGAAGCCGGCAGCGCGAGTAAGACCAAGAAAATCGAGATCAAGCTGCCCGAGTACGACAGCGTGGGCGTCTACACCTACATCATCCATGAGGTGGAGGGCAACAGCGCAGGCGTGACCTACTACGGCGACGCCATCCTGCTGCGGGTGACGGTCATTGAACAGGACGGCAAGCTCCGCATTGCCGCTGTCCACACCGAGGACCCGGAGTCCACCGGCGAGGGCAAGAAGGACGACTTCGACAACTTCTACTCTGCCGGTAAGCTGGAAGTCCACAAGGACGTCGAGGGCATCATGGGCAATAAGGACAAATACTTCGAGTTCAGGGTGCAGCTGACCGGTGAGGAGGGCAAGACCTATCAGGACAGCTACGCCATCACCGGCGGCAGCTATGACGCGAACCCCGACTCGATCAAGATCAGGCCCGGCGAGACGACGGAAGCGACTTTCTATCTGAAAGACGACGATACCATCCACATCGAAAACCTGCCCTACGGTGTCGAGTACAAGGTGTCTGAGACACCGGTCGCAGACTATGCGACGACGGAGACTGGCACCGAGGGCGAAGTAGATGAGGCGGTCGAGCAGGCAAACTTCACCAACACCAAGGGCGGCGCCGTGGATGCCGGTGTGGTGCTGGACAGCGCACCCTATCTCTTCACCCTGACGGGTGCTGCGGGCGTCGGGCTGCTGCTGACCCTGCGCCGCCGCCATCAGAAGTAAGCGCGGAGGAAATAAGGAAAGGGAGGTGAGGAACATCCGGTGGCAGAAGATGGCCCTGCGGGCGGCGAACGGCCTGCTGGACGGGGTGACGGCCCTGCTGGTGCTGCTGGCGGTGGTCTGGTCGGGCTATGCGCTGTGGGACAACAGCCGGGTGTACGCCGCTGCCGACAATGTGCAGGCCGGGCTGTTGGCCTTCAAGCCCCAGCCGCAGGAGGACAACAGTCTCTCCTTCGGCCAGCTGCGGGACATCAACCCCGATGTCTGCGGGTGGCTGACGCTGGACGGCACGGCCATCGACTACCCGGTGGTGCAGGGCGAGAGCAATTTCACCTATCTGAACACCGACGTCTACGGCAGCTTTGCGCTGGCGGGCAGCATCTTTCTGGATGTTGACTGCGACGCGGACTTCAGCGGGCGGTATTCCCTGCTCTACGGCCACCATATGGAGAACGGGCGGATGTTTGGCGACCTCGACAAATACAAGGACGGAGCATTCTTCCGCCAGAACACCACCGGCACCCTGACGCTGCCCGGCGGGAGCTATCGGCTGGAAGTGCTGGCCTGCCTTGTGGTGCCTGCGTCGGAACAGGCCATCTTTGCCCCGGGCAAGTGGCGCTCGGACGCAGGCGGGCTGCTCCCCTTTGTGGAGGAGAATGCCCTTCAGATGGATGCACAGGCCCTCCGTGCGCTGGAAGAGGAGCCGGAAGGAGCGCAGTTTCTGGCGATGGCTACCTGCTCGGGGGAGTACACCGACGCGCGGACGGTGGTGCTGGCCCGGATGGAACCAATGTCAGACCTGCAAAACGGAAAGGAGGAGAGCTTATCATGAGAAGGCTCCCGAAAATGGCAGCGGCCCTGCTGGCAGCAGCGCTTGCGGTAAGCGCTGCCCTGCCCGCTCTGGCCGCAGACCAGCGGGCGGAGCTGGAACTGGAGGCGTCCGTCCGCTGCACCGGAGAGGCAGCTGACGAGACGCTGACGGTGCGGCTGACCGCGCTGGACGGCGCGCCGATGCCGGAAGGCTGTGACGACGAGGCTGAGCTGGATTTTCCGGCCCGGGACTGCCGCGACGCCGACGACAAGACCCTGACGAAGACTTTTGATGCCATCGTCTACACCGCGCCCGGCATATACGAGTATACGGTCACTCAGGACGCGGGCGGACGGAAACGGGCCGACTACGACGACACCGTCTTTTACCTGAAAGTCATGGTGGCGTGGGACACCGACGGTGAGCTGAAAGGACACGTGTCTGTCCGGCGGGACGGGGGCGACGGGGCAAAGACGGAACTGCTCTTCAAGAATAGCTACCGCAGCACCGACCCCCTTCCCCCGCCGGTGACGCCGCCTTATGTGCCGGATAAGCCGACGCCGACCCCGAAGCCGGTGGAGCAGCCGGGCGAGATCACAGTCATCCGCCCGCCGACACCCTCGGCAGAGATGCCGGATGAAGTCATCCCGGCTGCGGAGCCGGAACCGGTGGGGACCCTCATCCAGACAGGCCAGCTGCTCTGGCCCGTGCCGGTGCTGGCAGGCGGGGGCATCGCCCTCGTGGCAGTGGGCCTCTGGCTGAGCCGGAAGCGCAGACACGATGCGTAGGCTAGTGATGGAGCGGCTCTGCCTGATGCTGGGCAGTGCCTTGGTGCTGGCAGCGGTCTGTCTCTATGTCTACGACCGGCTCGAGGATGCAAGGGCAGGCGCTCAGGCCGCTTCGGCGGTGAGCCAGCTGCGCCAGAGCCAGAGCATCGCGGCAGTGTCGGAGACAGAACAGCCCGCAGACAGCGCGGAAAGCCTGCCCACGGAAGATGCAGAGTCCGGGCCGGAACCGGTTTCGGAAACCCCGGCGTCAAGCATCGAGCGGGAGTATCTGGGGGTGCTGACCATCCCCGCTCTGGGCTTGGAACTGCCGGTGCAGACCGAGTGGAGCAAAGCGAACCTCAAGGTCTCGCCCTGCCGTCAATGCGGCAGTACGGCGGGCGGAGACCTTGTCATCGCGGCCCACAACTACAAGTCCCATTTCGGGCGGCTGAGCAGCCTTTCCGAGGGCGACGAGGTGCGTTTCACTTCACAGGACGGCGCTGAGGCAGTGTACACTGTGGAGCGGACTGCGCAGGTCTCGCCCGAAGAACCCGAAGCCCTGCGGGAGGGCGGCTGTCCCCTCGTGCTCTACACCTGCACCCCCGGCGGAAAAGCGAGGGTAGTGGTGTACTGCCAGAGAAAAAATGCGGCATGAAAAAACAGGAGCGGAAAGCCTGCGGCTTTCCGCTCCTGTTTTTGGTCGTTGTTTAATCTACACAGAAATAGAAATTCTCCGGAACAGGGAAAGACTCTTCGGCGGAGCTGACGCTTACGCGGTAGAGGTAACCTTTACGGAGGTGATAGATCGCAGAAGTGTCGGTATATTCAAGATCGGTCCCGAAGGGGTCGTAATCGTCCTCAATGTCAATGAGGGTATTGGGGTCCTGACCGGCTTCCACTACGGCTTTTACATCTGCAATGGTCTTGCCCTTATAAAGGTCCATGTCATAACTCCAGGAAGGAGCAGTGACGACGGTGCCTTCGGGAACATGGAATACAAAATAACTCTCGTTCGTGCGGGCTGTGTCGCCGTAAGGAACGCTTACAGTGATCTGTTCCACACTGTTCAGCGGCTGAGAGAGGGTATAGGTGCCATCGGTGATCCAATCAGAAGTAAAGGCACCATAAAGAGACCACATATCCTTTGATACACCGATGACCTCATCCTTTTCTACAGTATAAGCCCGGATAGAGGTGGAGCCGATCTGATATTCGACGGTCACAGCCAGATCTTCCTTTTTCTGTGCGCCATCGACAGTGGTAACAGTGGAACGCTTTTCTTCATACTTTACGGGAGCTGCTGCGGCACTGGCACTTAAAGTGACCGCGCTCAGAATCAGTGAGGCAGCTGCCAGAACGGCAAATCTTTTCAGAAAATGCGGACAGGGCTTCATATTCTTTCCTCCTGTATTACATGATGCAATAAATTGAATCCAACTCGATTATAGGCGTCGAAGAAAAAAACATCAAGAGAGAAATACGATTTTGGAAGAAAAGACAAAATGTCGGCAGCTTTATTGTGCAGCTGCATCCTCGGTATCGGTCATGATGAACCAGAACACGGTGCCTTTGCCCACAGTGCTGTGGACGCCGAAGCGGAAACCGTGCTGCTGGAAGATGGCTTTGGTGATGGAGAGGCCGAGGCCGGTCCCCTGCTTGCCTGCGTCGGAGCGGGAGCGGTAGTAGCGGTCGAAGATATAGGGCAGGTCCTCGGCGGAGATGCCGGGGCCGTGGTCTTCCACCTCCACCCGGACGCCCTCGGGGCAGCGGAGCGCCCGCAGCACGAAGATGCCGTCTTCGCCGATGTGGTGCATGGCGTTGCCCAAAAGGTTATGCAGAGCGCGCTGCATCATGTCGGGGTCGGCACAGACCGGCAGCTCTTCGTCAGGGATCTCCAGATTGAGCTGCCAGCCGTTCTGGGCGCAGACCGCGTCGTAACGCTCGCTCACCTCGTCGCAGAGCTGGCCCATGTCGAAGTGGACCTTCTCGCACTTGAGTGCGCCGCTCGTGACCTTGCTCAGCTCCATGACGCTGGAAACAAGGGCCGTCAGGCGGTCGGTCTCGTCCACGATGATGTTCATCTGCTCATCGCGGTGCTTCTTGTCGTCGCCGGTCAGATCGCGCACCGTCTCGGCATAGCCCTTGATGAGGGTGAGCGGGGTGCGCAGGTCGTGGGAGACGTTGGCCAGCAGGTCGCGCTGCATCTGGGAGGCGTGCTGGACCTCTTTTGCCATGTGGTTGAACTCCTGGGCCAGGTCGCCCAGCTCGTCGTTCCGCACCGAGTCCACATGGACGGCGTAGTTGCCCTGCGCCACCTGCCGCGCAGCCCCGGAGAGAGCCCGCAGAGGCTTTGTGAACCATTCACTGAACAGCCATGCCGCCGACATCGAGAAGGCGAAAATGAGGGCCGCAGCCAGCGGCAGGACGGTGCTGAGCACCTTGCCGGCCTCGGCCACATGCATCAGGCTGGTAGTCACCAGCACAGTGTAATTTCCGTCGGAGGTCATCCGGCCCACCATCAGCTGGACCGAGCCGGAGGGCGTGGGCGGGTTGATCTTCCGCACCACTGTGCCGCCGCTCTCCCGGCAGAGCTGCCGCATGGCGCGGGCCGTGGTGTAGGCGGTCTGCTCGTCGGCAGTGTCGGTGGGGCGGGTGCGGTGAAGGTTGCAGTAGGACAGGTTATCCACCTTGAAGATCTGCCGCAGGGTGGTGTCGGAGATGTCGATGCAGAAGCTGCTCATCCCGCCCAGCTCGAAGATGTCGTCCCGCAGTGCGTTGAAGAAGGTGTTGTTGACGTACAGCCGGCTGCCGAAGGCCCAGTAGGAGAGGGTCTCACCCTTCCCGATGGCCTCGTCCATCCGGGCCACGATGGCATCAGCCTGCTCGGTGAGCTGCTTCTGGATATGGGTGGTGTAGAGGGGCTCCAGCAGCTGGGTGCTCAGAAACCAGAACAGCCCCACCAGCAAAAGGCAGATGAAGCACAGAAAGCCCATGAGCTGGCCCCGGATGCCGATGGTGCGCCGTGTTTTGCTCGTTTGCCGCATGAAGAGCAGAGCCTCCGCTTAACGCGCCGCGTCGGGGTCGAACTTGTAGCCGATGCCCCAGACAGTGGCGATGTAGCCGCGGCACTTGCCCAGATGGCCGCGCAGCATCTTGACGTGGGTGTCCACGGTGCGGTCCTCGCCGAAGTAGTCGTAGTTCCATACCTTCTGCAGGATCTTTTCGCGGCTGAGGGCGATGCCCTTGTTGGAGGCCAGGAACACCAGCAGGTCGAACTCCTTGGGGGTCAGGGCCACATCCTCCCCGGCCACCCGTACGGTGTGGCTGGCGGTGTCGATGGTCAGGTCCCCGAAGGTCATGGTGGCGGAAGAAGTTTCCGCCCGGGGCATGGTGCGGTTGAGCACGGCACGCACGCGGGCCACCAGCTCCCGGGGGGAGAAGGGCTTGACCACATAGTCGTCGGCACCGCCCTCCAGACCGGCCAGCTTGTCGTATTCCTCGCCGCGGGCAGTGAGGATGATCACGGGGGTATTGATGTGGCGGGTGCGCATCTCACGCAGGCAGGTCATACCGTCCATAAAGGGCATCATCAGGTCCAGGATCACCAGGTCGAACCCGCCGCCGGACAGCAGCGACAGGGCGGCAGAGCCGTCACCGGCTTCCTCGCACGCATAGCCCGCATATTGTAAATTCTCGCGGATGAGCTCCCGGATGCGGGGCTCGTCGTCAACGATCAGGATCTTTGCCATAAAACAGGTCCCTCCTATCAGCTTGAATCACATCTATCTTAATCGAAGAATTGGAAAATCCTGTGAAACTTGCGTGAAGCATTTGAAAACCCCTTCACACACCCCAGTATACCACACAAAATGTGTGCTGCACAGGGTCGTTTGCGCAAAAGTGCTTGACGCTGCGTGTTTTGTATAGGATAATAAACTTGTTGAGAAAGGTGCAAAGGCACGCCATGCGGAGAAAAACAGCGGCCGTTTGCAGAGCAACAGATGAGGTATTGTGTGTGAGTATCCCGAAAATCATTCATTACTGCTGGTTCGGCGGCGGGCCGATCAGCGAAGCGGACCGCAAGTGCATGGAAAGCTGGAAGAAATACTGCCCGGACTACAAGATCATCGAGTGGAACGAGCAGAATTTTGAGATCAGCGCAAACCGCTACGCACAGCAGGCCTACGAGGCAAAGAAATACGCCTTTGTATCGGACTATGCGCGGCTGGCGGTGGTGTACGAGTACGGCGGCATCTATCTGGATACAGACGTGGAGCTGGTGCGCCCGCTGGATGAGCTGCTGGAACTGCCCGGGTTTATGGGGTTTCAGAACAACAACGAAGTAGCCACCGGGCTGGGGTTCGGGGCGTGCAAGGGCAACCCGGTGGTGCAGGCGTTGCTGCGGGATTACGATGCACTGGATTTTATAAAGGCAGACGGCAGCGTGGATCTGACGCCCTGCCCGGAGCGGAATACAAAAGTATTGCAGACGCTGGGCGTGCGCGTAGACGGAACAAGGCAGAGCATCGCGGAAATGGAGATCTTTCCGGCAGAGTATTTCTGCCCGATGGAGTTTGCCACCCGGAAGCTCCGGGTGACGCCCAAGACCTACTCCATCCACCGCTATGCCGAAAGCTGGAAGCCGAAGCCCAGCGCGGTCAGCCGCATTTTGCAGCGGCTGCTGAAGAAACGTTACTATACATGGTACTGCCCTCTGCGTGGCCGGATCGAGGGACGGCTGAGAAAGAGAACCTGAAAACCGGAGCTGCTGCACGATGCTGTGCGGCAGTTCTTTTTTGTCCCGCTTGCCCTTTGCGCGCGGGAATGCTATACTAGCGCAAGATGGAGTCCCCATCATTTTCAGACAGAAAAAGGAAATTTTTGCATGCGAATCGGACTGGTTGAATTTTTGCTGATCCTTGCCATTGCGTCCCTCACGGTGGGGCCGCAGGTGGCCTTGTTCGTGGACCGCTGGATGCGGCGGGCCAACCGCGCCAACGCCCGGGCGGCACGCCGCCGGGCCGAATATGCGGCCCAGATGGCGGCCGAGCGGGATGCGCTGCTCAAGCGGTTCCGTACCGCCAGCACCGTGTTCGGGGTGGGCATCCTGCTGGCACTGGTGTATGCGCTGGTGTTCCGGCCCATCGACACCCCGCCGCAGGCCTACACCGCGCCGGAGGTGCGCCAGAGCACCGGCGCCGTGCAGACAGCCCTTTCTGCCGACAGCCGGGATGTGCTGGCACTGAGAGACTATCAGGGCGTGGACTGCATCCGTGAGCAGGACGGCTTTGTGTATGCGGCTGCGTACAACGGCGCGACCCTGAAAAAGCGGAAGAGTGACCTTGTGCGCACCGATGGCGGCAGCTTTTCGGCCATCCTGAGCGTGGACGGAGAGCTGACCGGCTTTGCTTTTGATGCAGACGGGGACCTGTGGCTGACCGTCCTCACCCCCGGCGGCGGGGCCCTGTGCCGTGCAAGACACGACAGCTGGGGCGCGGCCGTGGAACAGGTGGTCACCCAGATCGACGGGGCCCCGCTGGGGGCCGTCTCTGCGGTGGAGGCCGGCCCGGACGGCAAGGTGTACTTTGCCGTGGCGGGCCGGGAAGCCGTGGACAATGGGCTGGAAGCGGCCCTGCGCACCGAGCTGCTGGCCCACACCGGCACCGGCTGGGTGTATGTGTATGACCCGGCGGACCGGTCGGTGCAGCGGGTGGTCGGCGGCGTGGCCGGGGCATCCGGCCTGGCCCTGAGCCCGGACGGCAGGACCCTGTATGTTTCGGATCTGGGCAATCGCTGTGTATGGAGCATGGACGCTGACGCCCGGGAACTGACGGCCGGCGGCAAAAACTGCCAAAGTGCCTTTTCCGGCCTGCCGGGCTACCCCGGTGCACTGGCCATGGAAGCCGACGGCACCTTGTACATCAGCTACCGCTGGGCCCGCAGCGGCTGGCTGGAAGAGAACGCCGACAGCACCCTGCTGCGGGGCATCGCCCTGCGGGCGGGTCAGAATCTGCAGGAAAAGCTGTTCGGCCTGCCGTCCGACGCTCCCTGCGCGGAGGCGGTGAGCACCGCCGACGGCAGCTGGAAGCGAGCGTTCACCGGCGGCAGCAGCTGCGCGGCGGTGTGCCCGGTGGGCAGCAAAGTGTATTTTGGTGCGGCGGACAGCGCACAGGTGCTGTCGGCACGCATTTAAAGACCGAGGTGTTTTGATATGACAGAAGCATTTCAGAAACAGATCGAACAGGAGGCCCGGCAGGCCGTGACCGAACTGCTGGCCGAAGCAAAGCTGAAAAAAGGCGATGTGTTCGTGGTAGGCTGCTCGTCCAGCGAGATCGTGGGCGGGCACATCGGCAAGGATTCCAGCCTGGAAGCGGCCCGCGCCGTGTATGCAGGCATTGCCCCGGTGCTGGCCGAAAACGGCATCTGGCTGGCAGCGCAGTGCTGTGAGCATCTGAACCGGGCCATTATCATCGAGCGGGAAGCTGCGGAAAAATACGGCTGGGAGGAGGTGTGCGTGGTGCCCCGGCCCCATGCCGGCGGCAGCTGGGCCACTACCTGCTGGAAGAACTTCCGGAACCCGGTGGCCGTGGAGGAGATCCGCGCCCACGCGGGCATCGACATCGGCGGCACCCTCATCGGCATGCACCTGAAGCGGGTGGCCGTGCCGGTGCGGCTGAGCCTTTCCAAGATCGGCGAAGCAAATATCCTGTGCGCCCGCACCCGCCCGAAGCTCATTGGCGGCGAGCGCGCCAAGTATACCGAGGAGGACTGAGATACCATGGCAGAAAAGACGTTGGAGCAAATGCGGGAAGCCGTGGAGGAGATCCGCGCAAAGATGGCCGCCGCTGCCCGGGAAGCGGGCCGGGACCCGGCGCAGGTGCAGCTGTGCGCCGCCTGCAAGACCCGCACCGCTGAGACGGTGGCCGCCAGTGCCGCGCTGCCCATTGACGTGTTTGGCGAGAACCATGTGCAGGAGCTGTGCGCAAACTTTGACGCCGGGGCCTACTGTGGCAAGCCCAGCCATTTTATCGGCCACCTGCAGACCAACAAGATCAAAAAGGTGCTGGGCCGCGCCAGCCTCATCCAGAGCGTGGACAGCGAACACCTGCTGGCCGCCATTGAAAAGGAAGCCGCTAAGACTGGCATCGTGCAGAATGTGCTGCTGGAGGTGAACATCGGCGGCGAGGAGAGCAAGACCGGTGTGGCACCGGAAGCCCTCTGGCCCCTGCTGGATGCGGCTGCCGCACAGGAACACATCCGGGTGAAGGGCCTGATGGCCATCCCGCCCGTGAACGACGATGACGCCCAGAACCGCCGGTATCTGGCCCAGGTGTACAAGCTGTTCGTGCAGGCCGGGGAGCGCGGATACCAGAACGTGGCCATGGAGACCCTTTCCATGGGCATGAGCGGCGACTTTGAAAACGCCATCCGCGAGGGTGCCACGCTGGTGCGCATCGGCACCGCCATTTACGGCGAGCGGGATTACAGCAAGAAGGGATAAAGAAACTTTCCCCTCAGGGAAGCCTATTATGGGAGGTATCATGCCAAAACAGAAGATCAATGACCCCGGGGCACATCACGCCAGCAGCGGCGCGCTGATCCGGCGCTTCCTGCCCTATCTGGTCAAGTACAAAAAGACCCTGTTCCTGGACCTGTTCTGTGCCGCACTGACTACTCTGTGCGACATCGTGCTGCCCAAGATCATGAGCACCATCACCAACTCCGCCATGGGGGTGGGCATCACCCTGACGGCGGGCATCGTGCTGAAACTGGCGGCACTCTACTTTGTGCTGCGCATCATCGACGGCGCAGCCAGCTACTATATGTCCAGCATCGGTCATATCATGGGCGTGCATATTGAAACGGATATGCGCCGGGATGCCTTTGACCATCTGTTGCAGCTGGATCACACCTACTACAACAACACCAAGGTGGGCACCATCATGGGCCGCATCACGAACGACCTGTTCGATGTGACCGAGTTCGCCCACCACTGCCCGGAGGAGTTTTTCATCGCGGGCATCAAGATCGTGGCGTCCTTTGTCATCCTGTGCCGCGCCAGCATCCCGCTGACCTTGGCAGTGTTTGCCTGTGTGCCGCTGATGGGCGTGGTGTCGGTGTACCTGAACGGTCGTCTGCGGGCGCGGTTTCGTCAGCAGCGCGTCCAGATCGGCGAGCTGAACTCCACCATCGAGGACAGCCTGCTGGGACAGGGCGTGGTCAAGGCTTTTGCCGCCGAGGACGAGGAGCGGGAAAAGTTTGCCAGGGGCAACCGCGCCTTTGAGCAGATCAAGACCCTTGGCTACTACGCCATGGGTGCCTTCAACACCTCCACCCGCCTGTTTGACGGCCTGATGTATCTGGTGGTCATTCTGGCGGGCGGTCTGTCGCTGGTATACGGTAAGATCACCGCCGGCGACCTTGTGGCCTATATGCTCTACGTCACCACTCTCATCGCCACCATCCGGCGCATCGTGGAGTTTGCCGAGCAGTTCCAGCGCGGCATGACCGGCATCGAGCGCT
>OGEQ01001068.1_pt1 | contig 24865 bp, 22 predicted proteins | sample 1570731 | NCBI WGS metagenome assembly OGEQ01 (sample SAMEA2582132, study PRJEB24529) | metagenome | biome: Human gut stool | place: China | collected 2011
CCCGGCAGGGTGTGGGAGAGTAACACGCCGCCGCAAACATTCGTTCAGGTGGGGTTTCCCGTGGAGCCGACGCTCCGGGAAACCCCACCTTTTTTATATCCCGTTCCTGACGGGATCCCCTTGGACGGGCCGGCCGCCCCGGGAGGATTCTTTTTCGCGTTCTCCTGCCGTCGGTCATCGGGGTCTTCAGCGGCTTTTATCACAACGCGGTCGATGTGCTTTCCCGAGGCCCAGGCAGGAATTCCACGTCGGCGCGTCCACAAATCCAATGTCTGGCTATCGGCTATCTGCCGACGGTCGTCCCCGTAACATCATTGTTCAGTTATCTCAGGCGTAAGTCGACATCGGACGCCTTCTTCCTCATGTTGGGCATTATCGGCCATCTGAGGGCCTATGTACGCTGAATTTCCTATGTTCGGGGCTATGGGCCTGTCTGTAGGATGTCTGTACGGCGTTGAGCCTCTTCATGCCTGATTGGTGCGATGCCGAAGTTGCCAGCAAGTCGCGTTATCCTGCTTGACTGTTCACCCTCCACGCGGCGCGACACGCCGATTTTGAGGTTGAGACAATGCGTTGTATCCTAATCAAGTTGCGTTTTGCAGGTGACCATTGCAGAGCGTTGCATAATTGGAGAATTCGCCTAGTGGTCTATGGCGCACGCTTGGAAAGCGTGTTGGTGTAACAGCCTCACGAGTTCGAATCTCGTATTCTCCGCCATCAGGGTTTTGGCTTTATGTCAAAGCCCTTTTTCTTTCTCAGAAATGGCTGAATTTCAACGATTTCGGCCAACCTGTCACCTTCACACAATCTCCCCCGAACCACGTGAAGTGTCCTTTATCCATGTACAATCAGTGGTAAATAGCGTGGTACTTTTCTGATGCACCGGATTTTTTACCACGGATTGTCCGATTACCACTCTTGGAGGCGACATGGGCAACAGGCGCAACTTCGGTTCAGTCAATGCCCGCACGAGCAAAAGCACTGGCCACAAGTATTATGAGGCCCGTTACCGCCCGCCGATCGAAGCGCGCGCGAAATGGCCTAATCTGCCCCAGTACATCACCAAGAACTTCCCCCAGCGCCACATGGCCGAGGCGTGGCTGTCCGAAGCTAAAAGCGAGATCGACGACGGAAGGTGGATCCCGCCAGTCATCGCGTCGAATCGGAGCGCTGCCTTTCAAGTCACCTTCGGTGAATATGCGGCGAATTTCGTGGAGAACCGACGCAAGAAAAATGGCGAACCACTGGCCATCACCACCAAACAGAAGTACGAACAGTACCTGCTGGACTATCTGCTCCCCGTATTGAGCAACAAACTTATGGGCAGTATCACTCCGAGAGACATTCAGACCTGGGCCGACACCATGCCGCTGGGGGCGGCGGGAGAAGGCGGGGCCATTAAGCGCAAAGTGTGGGAGCTTTTGCGCGCCATCTTCAATCACGCCGTGGAAACACCTTTGGATATGGACGGCACCACACTACTCACGAAATCTCCCGTACTGATTGAAGTCAGCAAGCCGCGCTCGGACGTGGCCTATGGCAATGTATCGGCGGAAGAACTTGAGACGCTCTATCAAGCCATGACGCCACGCTTCGCGCCGGTCATCTATCTAATAGGAATCATGGGCATGCGCCCCGGCGAGGTCACAGCGCTCCAACGTCAAGATATTGTGCTTGCTGACGACCTCTCCGGCGGCATCATCCACATCACCAAAACCGCCAAACCTATACGCGTGCCTGATTCCAAGACGGGTGGCGGACATCGAGATATCCTCATTGGACGCCCGAAAACCCGTGGTAGCGTACGCGATTTAGAAATACCCGCATCACTCGCAGGAATCCTTGACAAACACATGCGCACCTATGTTTCCGACGCACCCGACTCCTTCCTATTTACCGGCGAACGTACGCATACCGTAGTGGACGATCAACGCTTGCGCAACGCCTGGTACAACGCACGTCGCAGTGTGCCTCGTCTTGAACAGCGCGGCCTTCGCCTTTACGATCTAAGGCATCGCGCGGCCAGCGTAATGAAGACCTACACCAACTCCGACAAGACAATCATGAAAGTTATGGGCCACACGCAGCTCAGTACTGACCTGCATTATCAGCATGCGATCGATAGCGAGAACGCCAAGATTCTCGAAGGCATGGAGCATGACATACGCGGTCTGCATCGATCCCCGAACAGTGAGAAGGTCGTCTATGAAGATGCGCCGAGGCAACAGTCAGGGACGACATCTCAGTCGTCAGCGATGCCAATAGACGACACGGAGAGCACGCCTGAGCTGATGTCCGAGTATGTGAAGAGTATGCCACTGAATACCCAAGTAGCGTTTCTTGAAGCCATGACGGATGACGTACGCACGGCGATCCTGGATGTACTTCCGTTCGGCGTCGCCAAGAAAATCCTTGCCCATATGTCCGAGAAAGCCTAGATTTATGGACTGGCAGCTCACTGATACCACTCGTCGTCGCGCCGAGCGCACCATTCGTACCATCGTGAATGATGGTCCAAATACTAGCGCTCCCATTGAAACGAACTTATTGATGCGGACCGTCACTTGGTACTTTATTCCGGTCTCCGATCCTCAACGTCTCTGGAACTGGGGTTGGATGGAGCCGCCCTCTGTACGTGAATTCGCACGTCAATCGCTGGAAAAAGACGGGGCTATAGATGACTACGCGCTTCACGAGCTGCTTATTAAAAAAGAGGATATGGAGTGGCGAAAACACGACGATGATGACAAGCAGTTCTGGCGCGAAAGCCATGAACTATTGGATGAAATCACTCGTTTTCTATCCCTATTTGAGCCTATTCGTCCCTCTGATGATTGGAATGTGATGTTCTCGCGATCCTACATTGACCTCTTTGAGCGCGAGTGGGGGCAATCCATCGGAGTTGAAAAAGCACCATCGTTCTTTCTGAAGCTTGGCGCATATATTGCCGCGCGTCTCTATGCGACCAGCCAATACAGCTCCTTGAAACGAACTTTGGCGAAGTCGGGCTCATCCGTTGATGAGGACAGAATCACCGAGTATTGGCACTCGTGTGTCCACGAGTACAACCGCTGGTTGAAGTCCGGCATAGCAGACAGGAAGACCATGCCGGGCTATGTCAAGGCGGCTTATAGCGGCGATATCGAACTGTATTGGAAGTCTGTTAATAAAGCTCATTCCATGCCTCGCATAGGAAAAGGCCGCAGACTCTGAAAGACCGGCACTGATCAAACAGAACCGTTTCGGAACACTACCCAGATGAACATCTGCGTTTGCATTTAGAAGCTCTCCACAATCTCGTGGATCGCCATGCTCATCGACTCCGCTTGCGCCTCGTTCATCCCGTTGAGCCGGTCCAGGTCGGTCATCCGGGGTGCCGCCTTCAGGCAGTCCGTCCGGTTGAGCAGGTGCCTGGACTCCATCAGCCGGTCCATGATCTGCGCCTGGCGTTCCCTTGTGCGCGTCTCGATGTCCCGCAGATGCTCCTCGAGCACGTTGGACATCATCATCTCCCTGAACCGCTGCGGATGGTTGTCCATCAGCCAGTTGATGCGCATATTCTGGATCCCGTGCAGGCTGCTGCGGGTGAACACCTTGTACGGCTTCGCCCACTTGTTGAACAGTTCCGGATGCGCCGCCCGGCGCTGCTCCATCGCCTTGAGGTTCCTCTCGTAGCACGCCTTGAGCTGCGGGTCGGTCCATGTCATCTCGTCCATCGTTGTTCCTTTCTTTGGTGTTGTTTTCCGTGCTGGAGAATTGTGTGAAACGTTCTACCACAGGTTGCGGCGTGGATCGCGACACTGCGTCCAGGCAATCTCCCTATTTAATCGTTTCCGTATCGACAGCCATAGGGCTCACCCCCGTAGCGCAGAGGCAGCCGTTTGGGTGTGGCCAGTGGTTTACAGCCCCATATGACAACATGGTGACAACAATTTGGGAACGACTCGTTTGGGGACGTTCTCTCATGCACCGCTTTATCCATCACATACTGTTCCTGATGAATCGGCTGATTGGGTCCGCCAGCTTCGCCATATAGATCAGGTGCGCGACAACAGTGAGGAGGATCCACCAGGTGGGCCAGCCCATCGGATTGTGCGGGATCATGGCGAGACGGCCAGCCAGGACAAAGCCCACCACGGCAGCCAACGTCCAAAGAACGATATGGATTCCCAGGGTTCCTTCCGTAAGCCAGCCTCTCATCGTCGTAAGAACAGCCACCACATATCCGCTCGCTGCGAGCAGAGGCATGCCACAGACCACGGCTATCAACAGCAGCATGAGCAGAAACACAAGTGGCCGATCCCACCATCCGCTGGGGATGATCTCATTCAGCCGCGCATCGATACCCGCAAACCATTGGCCGACCGCCGCGAGCTGCTTCCCGCGCATATGAAGCCAGTCGAGCAATGCGGCGGCGAAGGCTTGCCAGCGGCCTTGCATGACGACGGCGAGCATCGGCACCATGGACGAGCACACGCCCAGGCACAGGGCAAAAAGAACGCGCTTGTCCCGCTCACACTGCCTGTCGCTGTCCTCCTTGAGACGCCGACGCATCCGCTCCGATTCTTGCCTGACCTGTTCGGCGATGTCCTCACGTATCCGCTTCCGCTCGTTTTTAAGACGTTCGCGTTCATCCCGAACTTCGGATTCAGCGGTTTCAAGAACCGCCTCGCGACGGAGGATACGGTCACAGCGTTTTTCCTTTTCTATGCACGCGCGTTCTCTCCTCTTGGTTTCTTCGAGCAGCCTGGCCGTCTCGTTGACTTCGGAGAGTTGCCTCCTGAGCGTCTGATTCGCCGACAAGAGCTGCCGATTCGCTGATCGAAGCTCTTGATTCCGTGATGAGAGCGTCGAATTCTCGCTCCGAAGTTCTGCGATTTGCCGGTTGAGCCTCCGCTTTTCTTCCTCCGCCCGAATCGTATCGGCATCCGACGCCGCTATGGTGTTCGCCTGCTCCATCGGCTGCATCCGGTCGAACATCTGGGAGAACATGCTGCCCATCGGGTCGGGTTCCATTCCGCTGTTTACATTCGTTGGCTGGCTCATCGTCCTGTTCCTTGCATATCCATTCAGGCAGTCTGACTCCGGAATTCCGAGCGGCTAATCTGATGGCGTCGAGTTGTCTCCGGCATTCGAGCAACGTTCGCTCACGACGTTCGATCTCCTCACGTGCCTCCACCACAAGATCAGGGTCATGGCTGTCGATCACGTCATCCAACGCGACGATTGCGGCACGCAGTTCGCCGTACGCCCATTCGGCCTTGGCATTTAAGTCACGCAGTCCCCTGGCCAGGCCGCCACCGTTCTCTCGTTGGAGTCTGCACGCCGCGTTCAACCCCTCGGCCATCGTCCTCAACTCGTCAAGTTTCCTTGCCTGCACTTGGTAGTAGCGGTATTGCGCGGGGCTCGCCGCATAACGGCTGGGCATCGTGGAATCGCCTCTTGCCAACGATTCGATGCGCTGCCTCGGGTGCCCGAACGCCTCCGACAGCGTGCCGGTGTCGAAACGGGCCGCGTACCTGTTCGACCTGTCCATGAGCATGCCGGTGAACGTTTCGGGCATGAGCAGATGCCATGTGCTGCCATCGCGGCGCAGCATGTTTACGGGCAGGTTGACTTTCCTCCGCCGTTTGGTTCCGGGCAGCCACACGCTTACGAAACGATCGTTCACGGCAGCCACGAGGCGGTTGTTGAACGTCAGGTGCAGCATGTTTCCGCCGTTCGAGAGTCTCATGCCGAGTGCGTCGAGCGAATACGCCGGGCCGAGACGCGCGCCGCGGAATCTACGGCCCGTGGCCCTGTCCATGAAGGTCACGCCGCCACCGTGCAACGTCAATCCGACGCCGTGCGAGTCGAGCAATTCGGCGAGCTCTCCGATGCTGTTCGCCCTGGCCGCGTCGAGATCGATCAGGATGCGCAGCCGCTCTTTGACGCCCACGCCCCTCGCCGCCGCATACAGTTCACCCATGTCCGCGCCTACGCCTGTGGATGCGATGACAGGGGACTCGATGCCGAACTGTCGCCCGCTGTCCTGACCAGGCGTATGCCGCATTGCCTTGAGCATTTCGGCGTGTTCCACGGCGGTTCCGACCTTCGGGTTCTCCAATACGGCAAGGCCCTCACGGCGGCATAGTTCGTCGCTGATCGCGCGCCACCGGTCGATGCTCTTGCGGATCAGACGCATCTTCCTTCCCGTCCTTCGGTTCGCCGCGCAGATGACGATGTGGTTGTGCAGGTGATGCCGATCCATGTGCGTGGAGACCACATACTTGTAGTCACCACCCGTGATCGCCTCGGCCAACATGACGCCCAGCTCATGCACCTGTTCCGCGTTCACATGCTCGTCGGGACTGAATGAATGCTTCAAATGCAGGGCGAGCACGCCGTCCCTGCGCAACCCATTCGCGCATCGTTCCAGGTCCCGGATCATCGGTTCGGCGAGCACGTTCGCGTCATGCCGCTCACCGCTGTAGCTCGCGTATACGAGCCTGCCGCCATCGTTCTTCTCGGGATTGATGACGTAACGAATCGTGTTCGGAAGGCTCGTTTTGACCTTGTTCCCGAGTTTGACCACGGCCATCAGTACAGCCCCTGTACCGCATTGATCTCCGCTTTCTCGCGCTCCATCCCCGTCATTTTCTCATCGATCGAGGCGAGCAGATCATGTAGTTCACGCATCTGCTGCTGGCTCACGAAGCCTGTCAGATTCGCAATCCTGGCGATCTGGTTCACGTTCACGCCGATGTGGTGGAGCTCGGCCTTGAACGCCTCCGGATCGCTCGCCAGCGTCACCGAGACATTCATCGACGCGCCGTGCATGAGGGTCTGACGGGCGAAGTCACCCCACCGCCTGCATACCGGAATGTTCCTCGCCCAACGCTCATGGATTCTCCTTGCCTGTTCCCATTCCTCCGGCGAGAACATGATTTTCTTGCATACGCTACGCCTGCGATTGTCACGCCAACCCATAAGGAAACACCTTCCCACGGGAGCTGGAACGGCTCGTTCCATAAGCCGCGTCAGCGGTCCGGAGGCCTTGCCGACCATGGGGTCCGGGTCTCCCGGCAAGCCGTCCCGCACCTGTGGGGCGAGCATGTGTGGCCACACATGCGTCGCTTGCTATACCCGTATCCATATCAATGGATTGGGAACAACCCGCGCCCCGGATACGGCGCGGTTCGGGGAATGAATATATCGGCATGCTGGCTCCTTTCCAACGGCATCAGTAGAGGACAAAAAGGAATCGCCCACACTTCAATCGTGGAACAGAATCAGCGAAGCTGGTTTGGACGATGAACGTCCGGAGAAAACGGAGAATCGCCATGGAAAAATCCATGGCGATTCCTTCATGCCGACGAACGAGTCGATGAGATCCTTCTTGCTGCGCTGAATCCCAGCCTTATGTATCCAGAGGATAATCCCTAATCAGAATTGTTTGCCCGATATTCCGCCGTCGTCTCGTCACATTTCCTCATATCGCACATTGCGACCGCCGCCCACCTTTTTGGCGCGCCCCTCACCAACCAGTTTTCGCAATTGGTAATATGCCTGGTTCTCGTCGAGATGCAATAGCTCCATCACGTCGTTTTTACTCACCGACTTCTGCTCGCGCATCAGTTTCATGATCAATTCGGGGTAACGCACCCTGTCGATGCCCGACTGCCTGACATATTCCACCGTCTTGCCGCTGCGTCGATACACTTTCGCCCCCAATGTGTATGCGCGACGAGCACTGGTGCCGGAGCTTTCGACGAGCCCAGACTCCGTCAACTGCCCCAATACAGTGCGCAGACGTTGATCGCTCATGTCTAAGGACTCTGACAACGCGTCAAAGCCACAACGCCGCTCCCGCTTGAGCTTATCCAGAATGAGCAGACCGTCAAGCGACATTGACTTGCCGCTACGCTCGCGTTCCTCAGCCAATAATTCCACAAACGCCTCGTCAGGCGCGCTCCGAGGCAGCAGCACCGAAACACCCCGCCCGTTGGATCTCGAATAGTCAGGCAAAGGCCGGCCGTAGTTTAAGGCCCCCTCGAAAATGCGGTCGATACCACGACCGGTTCGCTCAGCGAGTCCAGTTCGCTTCAACGCATCCATGAGACATGGGTTTCGCCCATGCGGTTCCGCGGTAAGCAGATTGTGAACGTTGATGCCTTCCACGAATCCTCCGGGATTGGCAATCGTCAGCCCTGCGTCATCCACCAGCACACGCACACGGCCAAGAACTGAGTAATCCCTGTGGCCGAATGCATTTACCAAAGCTTCCCTGAACGCCCTCTCGTCGAATTCGGGCACCACCGAGGAAAACAAACCCACGGTCAGTTCCGTTCCTGGATTCCAAGGAGCGAACGACTCCGCTATCTGCTCTATGGTCTTGAGCAGCGGGCCGCGATATGTATTGTTCACCTTGATGTCGGTGCCAACCAGAACCTGGAAAGCCGCCTCGTTCGTCGGAACAAGACGTTGCAGCGAATCTTCCCTGCCGATGAGCAACAAACCCGCCAAGGTCGGCGTCATATCCCCATCCGCCGATACGACAAGACGCAATGATTTTTCCAGATCCTCGTCCGAAAGCTCTAGAAGATTACGGTCGCTGGATCGGTAGGTAGAGATGATCTTGCGCAGGTGATCGCGCTCCAACGGATCGAAATCCTCCCGCGTGGCCCCCGGAACCGGTTGGGTGGAGTAGTCGAGCTTGCCCAGATCCGAAAGCCGAGTAGCGATCTCATACGGATACATGGGCACACTTTCGGGCGTACCGTCCATTTTCATCATGCGCCGCAGGATTCTCCCCGACTTGGTTGACACCACACTATGCGACTTGGGCACATCGACTTGGACGACGGTGACGCCATCACCCACCAATTGCGCGCGAACCGATATCGGGGGCACAGTCCTATTGGCAATCATCGCTGACAGCCCAACAGGATCTTGATGCTTGCGCTGGACGCCGGTCGCGGTGCCGTCGTCCTCGACACCCAGATACACGCACCCGCCGTCCGTATTGGCCAAGGCGACAACGGCCTCCACCAATTCGGAATCCGGCAAACCTTTATCGCGATCGCTTTTGAATTCCTTGGACAGGGTTTCTTTGCCATACTCGTGCGTCATTCGCCACCGCCTGCTCTGAATCTCTGAATCTTTCTCTGAATTATACATTCATTCTCTGAATTCAGAGAAAGAACACTGAATTCAGAGAAAAATCCTGCCATAAACCAAGTTAAGAGGCCAACAGCCAATTTCCTGGAATTTTCCAGGCTAGCCGTTATCCTGGAAATGCTCAGAAAGGCGGAATATGCGCAAGAAGATACCTATCATCGACCTGTTTGCTGGTCCCGGCGGTCTCGGGGAAGGCTTCTCCTCGCTCACCGACAGCACCGGTGAACGTATCTTTCAAATTCTCATGTCGGTCGAAATGGAGACCTCAGCCCATAAGACCCTTCGTTTGCGTTCCTTCTTCCGCAAAATCTGCGACCTTGAGGATAGAATCCCGCAGCAATATTTGGACTACATATCCAGCCCAACTCCTGCACGGCTCACCAAGCTGCAAAACGCATTCCCCGATCAGTGGAATGAAGCAGATCACGAAGCAGTTCAAGCCACTCTCGTAGAAGGCGACGATACTTTAGTTCAAGAAGCGCTCAAAAGGCTAGCTGGCTATGCAGGCCCCAAAGTCATCATTGGCGGACCTCCCTGCCAAGCGTATTCGCTTGTCGGACGTTCCCGCCGCGCCCACGACCCGAATCTTCAGAAAGACATCAAGCAAACCCTCTACAAATGCTATCTACAGTTCCTGAATGCCATCAAACCCGAAGTGTTCGTAATGGAAAACGTCAAAGGCATTCTCTCGGCACGGCTGCACAACGAAGGCGTGCTCGGTATGATACGAGCCGATATCGAAGAGGCAGGCTACACCATCCACTCCCTTGTAGTTGGAGAGCCGAATAAGCCTTCCGACTATGTGGTAAAAGCAGAGCGGTATGGCATACCTCAGGCCAGACATCGGGTCATTCTTCTCGGCATTCGCAACGATTTGGCAGTTGATCCGACGCAACTTAGACAACAACCAAGAGAGACTGTCCGGGACGCCTTAGCGGGCATCCCCCCGCTTCGCAGTGATTTTTCTCGCCGCGGAAAGGAAGAAGAGAACATCACTTGGGCGAATTACATTCTCAAAGCCGCCCGCTTAGTTGCGGACCGTTATCCGGATGCGGGAATTGCCGCAGAGTTGTCTGAAATCGCCAGCAGCGATTTGCCGTCATTGACCTCTGAAGATCATGTGAGAAAATCCAAGGAAGTCAACAACCTCACCGACTGGTATCGAGGAAGATTGATCCGTGTTGGCAGCAATATACTCACCAATCATGCCGCTCGCTCCCACATGGCGAGGGACCTTGACCGCTACCTGTTCTGTGCCGCTTTCGCACAAGTTCATGGACTGCCAGCGAAGATCAAAGACTTCCCCGCATATCTGCTGCCGAAACACAAGAATGTTGTAAATTCCAAAGACCTGAAAGACGTGGAGTTCTCCGACAGATTCCGAGTTCAGATGTACGATCGACCATCCACCACCATCACATCACATATTTCCAAAGACGGACATTACTTCATACACCCCGACTTCAAACAGTGCCGCAGCTTGACCGTTCGGGAAGCTGCACGCCTACAGACCTTTCCAGACGACTACTTTTTTGAGGGAAACCGCACTGCGCAGTATCAACAGGTCGGCAACGCAGTCCCGCCCCTACTAGCCAATCAGATTGCGAAGGTCGCTGCACGGTGTCTAGGAATTCCGGCAGATAACTATTTTGATCAACTGGATCACGCATGGGAGGAAATTCGAATTTGTCCAGATCAAACTGGCCCCGACACAGGCAAAGGGCGCTAAATTACAGTCATTACGGAGTTTATACTGAAAAGGTCAGGACCCCAAGAAGGAGCAGCGACAAAGTGACAGATGAGATCGAGCTGACCCCTGAGCCTAGGATTCTAATCGAAAGCCTTCGCGATATCGGCTACTCCTTTAACAGTGCGCTTGCGGACATCATAGATAACTCCATTACAGCTCATGCACGAGAAATCTCCATCTTTGCGATACCGATCGAAGATTCCTTCAAAGTCGCAATAATCGACAATGGCAATGGACTGAGTCGCCAAGAACTCCTGCAAGCCATGAGATTAGGCAGCACTAACCCTCGACAGGAACGTGCACTAGGCGACTTAGGGCGTTTTGGCCTAGGCATGAAGACTGCCTCCTTCTCTCAATGCCGACGTCTGACTGTATTGTCACGGCAAAACAACGAAACAGCTGGATTCACATGGGATCTCGACACTGTTGTCAAAGATAATTCATGGTCTGTGACAGAGAGAACAGATTTCGACCGAATCTTTGCCTTCGATGAACTACCGGCTACGGGCACCCTTGTACTGTGGGAAAAAGTTGACAGGCTTACAGGCGACAATGGATCAGGCAAGGTTGACTATGACCGTATAATCAGCGAAGCTCAAGACCATTTATCCCTCGTCTTTCACAGATTCCTATCTGGCGAAAAAGGGATTCAAAAAGTAAATATATCAGTCAATGGTCTCGCCCTCGAGCCAATCGACCCTTTCAACGTTGCCAACGACGCTACTCAAGCCTCTCCCGAGGAAGTTGTGTGCCCTGGTGTGACTCTAAGGTCCTTTACATTGCCGCATATTTCCACGTACAAGGACAAACGTGAATATGACCGATATGGCCTATCTGGCGGTTATCTGCGCAATCAGGGCGTTTATCTCTATCGCGCGAAAAGACTCATTATTTTTGGCACTTGGTTTGGTCTAGCCAAAAAGACCGCCCTCACGCAGCTGACTCGAGTAAAAATCGATATCGGCACCGATCAAGATGAAGTCTGGAAAATTGACGTCAAAAAGATTTCTGCACAGATGCCAGAAATTGTGCGTAAACGTGTGAAATCACTAATTCAAGCAATTGGAGCACCATCTCGCAAGGTCTATAAGCGCAGAGGTGCACGTCTGACTAGCCCAACTGTCTATCCAGTCTGGAATCGGACGGAAAATGGCGAGAAAACTACATACAGTATCAACAACGAACATCCTGTACTACGAAGCTTCAGAGAAGGATTAGATTCAGCGAACCAGAAGCAATTCGATTCGCTTATTGCGCTTATTGGATCCATGCTTCCCACAGAGGCACTATTCTACGACCTGTCCAACAATGCCGAGAATGTCTCTGCCACGACCATGGAGGCAGAAGACTTTACTAGGAATGCGCGAACATTCTTTGCCAACTTGAAACAATTCAAAAGCGATGACGATGCACTAGACTCCATGCACACAATCGAGCCTTATCAGTCGCGATGGAATGAGACGTTGTCCGCACTAGGAATCGAGGAACAATGAGCAGCACTAAACTCATGGCCGAGTGGATTTACGAGAACGCCGAGCGTGATCTCGATAAGAAACGCAACTCCGAATCAAATTTGGTCACTGAAAACGACGTCGAACAATGTTTCTTGACATGGTTTAAGATGGCTGAAATCTATCCGGATTTCTCAGACGTACAGCCTAAAGACCCGATGAACTTCATCAAAAAGTTAATTCGCGAATATAAGACCAAGGAAGAGTTTCTGAAACCAGTAGGCTTCTGCTACCAAGATGACAAAATCGAGCCTTGGCTTAGTCAAGAGAAACCAGATATCAACTGGTTTTACTGGGATCGGTATCGAGATTATCTCCGCAATAAGAAGCACTGGTCAAGGGATACCCTGCGCTCTATGGACAGGGATACTGACAATATTCTCAATGGCATTGCCAATCCAAAGACAAAAGACCCCTTTGATAGACGAGGGCTAGTGGTTGCCTCGGTCCAATCCGGAAAGACCGCAAACTACATTGGCTTGATATCCAAAGCAGCCGACGCCGGCTACAAAATCATCATCGTGATGGCTGGTATATACAACGTACTGCGTAATCAGACACAAGAACGTATCGAAGACGGTTTCGTCGGATATGATCTCGTCAGCAAAAAGTACGTCGGCGTTGGCAGCAGCAGGCAGCAGCGCCGCCCATTGTTAGGAACATCACGAATCCGCGACTTCAATAAGGCCACTGAAGACACCATGCGCGGAGTGACCTCTGGCCATATTCGCGAGCCTCTGGTCTTCGTTATCAAGAAGAACACCAACTCCTTACGCGAAATATCGTTATGGCTTGAGAACAATTGCAAAGACGATGGCCCTCTGTTGCTAATCGATGACGAGGCCGACAATGCCTCTATCAACGTCAAATACGACAAAGGGGAAATCTCCAAAATCAACGGACAAATTCGCAAGATTCTAGGATTATTCACCCAAAGTGCCTATATAGGCTACACCGCAACTCCATTTGCCAATGTCCTGATTGATTCAAAAAGTACCGATGACGAAGCCGGCGATGACATCTTCCCGCGCAGCTTCATTTACACACTAGAGCAATCAACTGCATATTTCGGTGCCGAAAAAGTATTTGGAGACATCGATGAGACGAATCCCAAATACATACGTTGGATTCTTGACGATGACGAGAGTCAAGGCATTAAGCATCGGGGCGGAGACACTCTAAAAGAGCTTCCCGATAGCCTAGAACAGGCTATAGATACATTCATCATCGCTTGCTCAATCCGCGTTCTTTCAGGTGACGCCGACGAACATATGACCATGATGGTCAACATGTCTCCATTCAAAACTGTGCAACATTCCATCTACTACTTGATTAAAGACTACGTGGACTTGTTGCGTAGATCCATCAACTCCTACGCAGGATTACCCAGCTCAATAGCCCTCAGCTCATCAGCCAAGTTACGCGAGTTGAAACAAGTCTGGGAACAAGAATATGCTGACGCACCATTCACTTGGGAAGAAGTACTCAAGGCCCTGCAAGAGACCATTCGGCCCATCACCTTGGCAGAAATCAATTCTCAGTCCAAAGATGCTCTAGACTATACACGGACACCTCAGCGAGTCATCGCAATCGGAGGATACCGACTTTCTCGAGGACTAACCCTCGAAGGTTTGTTGGTATCCTACTATGCCCGCAATGCGAGGGCCTACGACTCCCTCATGCAGATGGCCAGATGGTTTGGCTACCGTTTCGGCTATGAGGATCTGTGCCGCATTTGGATGACTGAACAATCTGCTCGTTGGTACGCATATGTCGCCAACGCTACTGCAGAACTCACCAATGAAGTAAGAGCCATGTGCACTGCACACTCAACCCCCATGGATTATGGATTAAGAATCAAAAGCAGCCCCGATACTCTCATGATCACAGCACGCAACAAGATGGGTGCCGGAACAGAGGTAAAGCCTGCAAAAGTAAAACTGGATGGAGCTTTTGTCGAAACAACTGCTTTTGATCGCAACTTCTCGACACTCCAGTACAATGAAGACCTTGCCAAAGATTTTTTAGTGCAGCTTCAAACGCATCACTATATACCCGACTCGGAATACTCAACTTCCAATGAAAGACCATCCGGAACACTTATTCGGAATGTATCAAGCGATTTAATTCGCGACTACATCAGTCGTTACAAAAATTCCAACGAATCACCGAAGTCAAGCAGTGGTTACTTGCTTAGGCACATCAGTCTTCTGGATGACCGCGGCTACACAAACTGGGACGTCTTCATCACATCTGGAAGCTCCAAAGAAACCACCGCCACTTTTGATCTGTTTGGAGAACCCGTCTATCGGGAGCGCCGCGCCCTTGGACGAGGCACCAATAAAGCCACCTTCTTTATTTCACGTATGCGCCTTTCCAGCCGCGGCGTAGAGAAAGCACCACTGAACAATCAGCAAATACAACAGTCCGAGCAACAGTTCAAAGCTATGAATCCCACCAAGTCCAATGTTGCCGATCTTTATTACCGCCACGCACAAGGACGTCGCCCCCTGCTGATTCTGCACCCTATTGCAATGCAGTTCAAGAGCAAAGCAACTTATAATACGTGGCTGGAGCCCAAGAATGGAGGCGATGCTTCTGTCTGGCCTTCTGCAGATCATATTGAGACAACTGTCGGCTGGAGCATCAGCTTCCCGGAAGTGGGGGTCAAAGAAGAAGTTACTTATGTCTACAACGATGTGATGCTCAACCAAATTGGACATGACTTCGAGACAGAGGGTGATGACGATGATGCCCCCGACCTCTGACTTCAATCCATGGAGCGGCATGCATAACATGTCATCGTCCAACTACTATGTCAGCCGTCGTGTTGATACATCAATCAACCCACACCAGCGCGACTTGCACTGGTCTCTTAATGAAACCGGCAGTCCCGCTCTGCTCATTGGATATAATCCGGCAGAACAGGCAAACGAATTCAAAGGCATTATCACTGGAGAAGACCGGCAGCGTCACCTTCTGATTATCGCGCTACAAGATCCGGCCATGAGGGAAGCCTTCCTGAAAGTATGCATCGACATCATCACCGTTCTTCAAGATGTTGCGGAACAGCAACAACGCCATGCCGTCATTCTCCGATTGGAACGTTGGGCACATTTCTTCCAAGACAAACAAACCGGGCTCTCCAATGAAGGGCAAAAAGGCCTGATTGCTGAATTGACATGTCTCCAAGACATCGTTCTCAGAGCGTTCAACTCAAAAGCCGCACTGCAAAGCTGGACGGGACCACAACAGGCTGTGCACGATTTTTCTTTCGGTCAGACTGCTATAGAAGTCAAATCTAACCGGGGGTCTGGAACACCGAATATCACCATGAGCTCAGCATCGCAGCTCAGCGTAAATGAGCATGAATCACTGTTCCTATACGTCGTCGAAGTAAACCAAGCCACCTCACTAGCTAGCGGTTCTACGCTCACGGATTATATTTGGCAGACCCGTAAGCTATTGCCGTCTCCTCTTGACGCCTTGGAATTTGATCTCAAGCTATCGCAAGTCGGATATGAAGAATCCGATGACTACTCTGGAATATTTTGGAGCACAGGATCTATTCGACACTTCAAGGTCACAGAAAATTTCCCGCACATCGACGAGACCTTGCTGAATTCCGCCATTTCTGAAATCACTTACAGGGTGAACCTGAACCATTGCGGTACATTCGAAATAAGCAAAGATACGTTGCTAGAAGGCCCTAGGAGTTAGCTATGCCTGATACGACCGAATTGGAACAGTTCTCGGAGGAATTCTTCCAAGACATTATCAATGAAGCCGAAAACGGCGGCTGGAAAGAGGACATTTTCTTTGATAAATTCACCGACTACCTTACTGACGCTGGAGAATTCAACGAAGCAATACGAGCCAGTTACCAGCCAGCAAATGGACTACTACGCGTCGATGGATATTGCGGAGACCCCCTTGAGAGTAGATCCACCGGAGATCCAGAAGAGCCTCTCACGCTAGGACTCATCGTCCTTGACTTCCACCAAGGTGGAGATCTCGAGACTCTGGGCACTCGCGATATGAACACAACTTTCAATCGGCTCATGCGCTACCTTAACAGTGCGCTTAATCCTCAATGGCGTCGTTCATTGGAAGCTTCCGACCCGGGCTTCGGCCTCGCTGACTTGATTGCTGCACGCTGGAATCGAATCACCAAAATCCGCCTATACCTGTTGACCAATAAAGTACTCAGCAGTCGCGTGGATAGCAAAACCGCAGGGGACTATGAGGGACGTTCCGTCGTATATAGCGTCTGGGACATCAAGCGTCTTCTCGCACTCACGAAGGCTGCAACCGGTCAGGAGCCATTATGCGTTCGATTCGACGAGAAGCCTCTGCATCCTCTGCGAGCATTGCTTGCCAGCGCAAGGGATGCGGAAAATCCTGTATACCTTGCCGCAGTCCCCGGTAATGATCTGGCACATATCTATGACCGTTGGGGAGCGCGACTGCTTGAGCAAAATGTTCGTGTCTTTCTGCAAGCTCGCAGCAATGTCAACAAAGGTATCAAGCGTACGCTGGAAAGCGAACCTGAGCTCTTCTTCTCATTCAATAACGGCTTGACCGCTACCGCGGAACATATTGAGACTGAGATGACACCAGACGGCTTGAATATCCTCTCACTAGATAATTTGCAAATCGTCAACGGCGGACAAACCACGGCCTCCATCTATGGAGCTTATCGAGCCGACAAAGACTTGAGCAAAGTTTTCGTTCAGATGAAGCTCAGCATCGTGGATCCAAAGAAAGCTGAGGATCTGGTTCCGCGCATCTCTGAGTATGCCAATAGTCAGAACAAGGTATCTCAGGCAGATCTGTTCGCCAACCACCCCTTCCATGCGCGTATGGAAAAGTTCTCGCGCCGTATCTTGGCACCAGCTCGGGAAGGAAGTTTCAACCAGACCAAGTGGTTCTACGAGCGCGCACGAGGACAATATGGCGACGCCCAAGCGTACCTGACTCGCGGCGATAAAAATAAGTTCTTGGCTGAATATCCCAAGAACCAAAAGTTCGCTAAAACCGACTTGGCCAAATATGCAATGGTCTGGACCGACAAGGCATACTTTGTAAATCGTGGCGCACAAAAAAACTTCGCAGAATTCGCCAAGGACATTGCAGAGCGATGGACCGAGAATGAACTGCAGTTCAATGAGTACTACTACAAGACGCTCATTGCACAGAAAATCATCTGGGATGCCACTGAAAAGATTGTTCCTCAGATGGAATGGTATGAAGCAGGGGGCTATCGCGCACAGCATGTCGTACTTGCCATAGGTCTTATAGCTGAGGTATCCCGCCAGCTGAAGAAAAAGGTCGACTTCGAACGAATCTGGAATGCTCAGGCGCTTGACCAGCCATTCACTGAAGCGATACGACAGGCAGCCGACGCAGTGCACCCCATTCTGATGCATCCTGCTCAGGGATATCGCAATATAAGCGAATGGGCGAAACAACCACGTTGTTGGGACGCTGTTAAAGCGCTACGTGTGGATTGGAACCAAGCTTGGCTCTCTGAGTTGATCCCTCCACGCGAGGCATGGTCACGCAATCGCAGTAGTTCAAAGAGGCAACGCGAGACAAATGGCATTGAATATACTGCAGCCGTAGTGAATGCCGGCCCACAGTTCTGGAAAGATGTCGCACAGTGGCTTATTACGGAGAATGAAGGAGACGAGAAGGAACGCGGATGCGTGAACGTTGCCGCTGATATACCCGCCAAAATTCCAACTGACAGACAAAGTGCGGTTATCGTCAATCTCATGCAGCGTCTTGACAAAGCTGGCTGCCCTTACAGGCTGAAAGTTTAAGATGTGATTTGAGTGAAGAGAAACAATCATTCCCCAAATCGCTCGCTTATCTCTACAGTCATCCTTTGCCTACCGTGTTGACGGATTGCACACAACAAGGTCGCCCCAAAGCAGTTGCGCACTTTAACATTAGGGCAAACGATTCAGATCGAAACGGTGGAACTCCTGTTAGGGGATAGGCTCCTTAACAGGAGTTCCAAGCACAGCCACATCCAGCGTAAGCAGCACCTTAGCGCATCATGACAATGTCACTGACATTAATCCACCGAGGCACTCCCATTCCCCGTGCCTACCGACCTACCGACCTACCTATTGGAATCATTGGGATCCGGCCGCCTACCAACCTGGTCTACCAACCTACCGACAGAAATCCAAAGTAGGTTGGTAGACCAGGTTGGTAGGCCGCGGAAACCCTTACGGCAGTAGTGGGTAGGCGGGTAGGTCGGTAGGTCGCTCAGGCAAGCGAATACCAGTGCCCGCCCTTCATGCCCTTCCTGTGTCTGATCTTCCCCGAAGCCATCAGGTTCTCCAGAGCGGCGTCCAGACTGGTCTTCTGCCTTTTGGACAGGGAACGGGTCAATTCCCCTTTGGGAACGGATGGTTTCGGCGAGTTGGACAGCACCTCCATGACGCGCTCCTCGGTGGCGAGCTGGGAACGCATGTCGACCTGCTCGCGGACCAGCTCGTCCTCCTCCCTGTAGTCCGCACGCCGTTTAAGGTTCTCGTTCCTGTACTCGCGCAGGTTCTCCTCGTAGCATCGACGCGAGTAACGCATCAACATGCCCGCGAGCTCCCAGTCCTCCTGCATGATATCGGATGACGGCGGGTCTTCGAGCAGGCGGAAGGCCGCCGACAGTTTGGCACGCAGGAACATGCCGTGGGCCCGGCGCGGATCGCCGCCATGCTCCCTGTTGACCCGTATTTTGTCGGCTCTCATCTCGGCTATCGCTATCGGCGGCAGACGCATGGGGCGCGTCTTCAGATGGCTGGAATCCGGCGTGGAGTCATTGGCCTTTGTGTAGCTTCCGCACTCGTAGAGCCGGTTCATCTGCTCGATGGGATAGTCAGCGGGCAGCCGGCCGGTGTCGTAGGGGAACCTCGTCAATGACGACAGCGCGACCGGATCCTCGTCGAGGGCGCGGACGTTGAGTCTGTCGCTGTACGCGGAGACGTACAGGAACCGCTGCTGGAACCCCACGCCGACGCCGGCCTCGAACATGCCCATCATCGACGGCTGGGCGGAGATCACCACGGCCGTCCTGTACCCGTGTTCCGGGATGGTCACGGACAGTTCCCTGTTTTTGGTGTAGTCGCCGATCTGCTGGCTGGAGAACAGTGACAGCACCTCCGCTTGGAGGTTGCTTTCCTTCGCGCTCGACAGCGCCTTGAAGTTGGACGCCTCGGAATACCTGATCATGGCGCGGGGAGTCTTGCACTCCAGTCTGAACCTACCATCCTCCTGCACACGCTGACCGAACAACGCGCTGATGGCCTGCCCGCTGGCCACGCTGGTCACCGGGGCGTCGCGAATGTCCGGCACCAGTGCCTTCGCGGCTCCGAAGGCCGCGTCCTTGCCCGAGCCCGGATCGCCGAGAATCACCACGCCGAAGTTCAACGATCCGTAATCCGCGCCGATGGTGGGCGGCAGCACCACATGTGGCGGCGTCGCCACGATGATGCGGCAGAGCGTCACGGCAAGCACCGCATAAGGAGACACGAACCTGCTGACCGCATAATCTTTGATCTGTTGCAGGCTTTCCCTCGAATTCCAGAATTCGTCGTCGGGAAACGACGCGTTGTTATCGGATTCCGGATTGTACGGGATGTTTCCCGCGGTTCTCGCTATGCCGTCCCCGACGAATTCGCCCCTCTCCGGGCGTACATCGCTATAATGAAGCATTGTAAGGGTCCTTTGTATCTCGCGCCGGTTTTCAAGTGGCAGCGCGTGCAAACATGGATTCTTTGAGGTCGCGTCAATTCCCGTTGACGCGACCTTATGTTTTCCAAGTACGGATACTTAGCCTTCAATGAGTTTTTTGAGGGACACATAGGAGACGAGATATACTCGCCCGACCTTGCGGGCTTTGATCTTTCCCTGATAAATGAGGTTATAGACAGTTTTGGAGTCTTTGAAGCCTAGAAGACGGGTAGCCTCGGCAATAGTTACGGAGATAGGTTCCAAATTCCAAGGAGCGACCGTTGCTGACATGATAATCTTCCTTCCTGCAAGACAGACCTTGCCATGGGTAATTGCTTTAACGTCATGCAGACGGCGATCAAAATGATCATGGAACTAACTGTAGCACTACTAGAAGGGTCATGTTGGACCGTATAAACAGTGGGAATTACCGTGGCATCATCACCTTGCGGTCTCGAAGACTGGTGGAAAATAAGGCTTTTCTCGCATTCTGTACAGAATCTCGTATTCTCCGCCAGCAGGGTTTTCGGAGCAATCCGAAAGCCCTTTTTTCATGCCTGGAAACGGCTTCCTTTCAGTAATTCCGACCGATTCGGCCCCACATCGCATCTTGCCGTGAAGTGCCTCTGAGAGACGTATAGAGCACCGATATCAGTGGCAAATTGTGTGGCACATATGGCAGGCCAGATCGGTGTGCCACTCTATCGTCGAAAGGAGCCCCGGCATGTTTCCTCATCCGCGTCCGGACGTGCGCGCACTCGACGCCTCCGCGTCCATACCCCCGCCCGGGGAGGCGATTCCCTGTGCTTTTATACTTTTTACTTTTTTTTACACTTTTTCAGTGGGTGAAAAGAGTAACAAACGTTGGAATTCCAACGTTTTCATAGCGTTTTTCTCTTACACTTTTACACTTGTTTACTCTTTTTGCATGCTGAAAGGAGTAACAAACGTTGGAATTCCAACGTTTTTGCTTACACTTTTACACTTGTTCCTCTCTCTAGAGGGAAGAGCACCTTCCAAAATCCTTCCCAACCGTTGGAATCATTGGGATTTCTTACGCTTTCCGAGCTTGTGGAAGAGCAGAAAAGTGTATGTTCCCACTTCAACTGCCATGGTCCCGCTGCCTGGGATGGTGATCCTATGAGCAAACGACGTAGGTTCGGCTCAATTGCGAAACGAACGGCCAAGAACGGCCGCAAATACGTGCAGGCACGCTATCAGCCGCCGATATGGGCCTATTCCAAGTGGCCAGACTTGCCGAAACACTATACGAAGAATTTCGATGCGGAATACACTGCGATGGCCGAGGCGTGGCTGGCGGAACAGGAACGGCTCATCAAGCTGGGAAGCTGGGAACCTCCCCGGATTGAGGAGGTCAAGGGGCAGAGCTCGACCATAACGTTCCGCGAGTATGCGCTTGACTTCGTGCAGAGGCGCAAGAAGCCGAACGGACAGCGGATAGCGCCGACCACGCGCGAGAAGTATCTGCAATACCTGGACGATTATCTGTTGCCCGTCCTAGGCGACAATCCGATGGGGAGCATCGGTCCGCGTGACGTCGAGAGGTGGGCCGACTCCATGAGGGTGGGCAAAGCTGGTGAGGGGGCTTCCGTCAAGCACAAGGCGTATGTGCTGCTGCGCGAGATCTTCAGGGACGCGTGCGAGCGGGAGCTGGATTCGGACGGGACCACCCTGATCAAGTCCAATCCGGTGCATATCCGCATGTACAAACCGACAACACGTTTCCAGTACGTGGACATCAGCATGGAAGAGCTGAACACGCTGTATCACGCCATGCCGCAGCGGTTCGCGGTGGTGGTCTACCTGTCCGGGGTCATGGGGCTCCGGCCGGGAGAGGTGTACGGGCTGCAGCGGAGGGATGTGAGGCTCAAGGACGACCTTTCAGGGGGCGTGCTTGACATCGTGAGGGCGGCGAAGGAATACAGTCCGAAGGATCCGGAAACGGGCAAACGCCATAAGAAGGTGCTGGTCAACGAAACCAAGAGCATCGGAAGCGTCAGGCATCCTCCGATACCGGGGTTTATCTGCAAGGCGCTGGACCTGCACCTTCGAACATTCGTGCCGGACAATCCAACCGCTTTCCTGTTCACGGGGCCAAGGACGTGCGAGGTGGTCAACGCCCAGACGGTGCGCAACGCCTGGTACAGGGCGCGCAAAAGCGTTCCGAGGCTTGAGGAGAAGAAAGTCTCCCTCTATAACCTGCGCCACCGTGCCATCAGCCATATGAAGGCGTACACGAATTCGGACAAAACCGTGATGGAGTTCGCGGGGCACGAACGACTGGACACTGACCGGCACTACCAGCATGCGGTGGAGACGGAACGGCGAAGAATCATCTCGGGCATGGAGAACGATGCCAGAGGCACGATTACCTCAGTTCCCGGGAATGACGCATCCACGTTGCATGACGCCGGGAGCGCGTCCAGTGAAATCGCACGCCTTTTGGAGAAGACCGATGTGGCAACGCGCATAACGTTTCTCAAGGCGATGAACGCCAGCGAGCGAGAGGAGGTGATGCGGCAGCTGTCATCCGAAACAAAGGAAGAGACCCTGTCACGGATGCTGGCGTAACCCCAATGACGCTCACGGCATGAACCGATATCGGACGGCGTCAATGTGATGGCCTAGGTCCGGTCGACCGTCCGGGCGTAACCAAATCAGACCGGAAGGGTCGGAAAGGAACGAGACAATGGCAAGCGTACGTACGGCGGACACGATCCAACGGCCGCTGGCGGTCACCGTCCCCGTAGCAACGCAGCTGCTGGGGTTCAAGGACACCAAAAGCGTCTACACGCTCATCAGACAGGGCAAAATCAGGGCCCGCAAATCAGGGCGTATTTTCCTGATCAGTTACAAATCACTGGAAGATTACGTCGAAGGATGCTGAAAAGCGTCACGAGAAAGGAAAACGCCTGTCGCTGAACAACGACAGGCGCCAATAAAAACCGATGAACAGTTTAACGCAAAAAAACGGAAAAACAAAGCAGGCCGACTATGTTCTGACGCCAATGCTCGATGAACTGGTACGGAACGTCGAATTCCTGGGAGGGGATGTGTGGTTTCCATCTGGAGCGATCACGATATTGGGCGGACGCAAGCGCTGTGGCAAAAGCACGCTTGCGCTATATGAGTGCGCGAAATTCTCAGCCATGGGCAAGAAGGTCCTCATCGTGCAGCGTGAGGACGATGCAGGTCTCGTGAAGGCGAAACTGCAGTGCATGGGTGCGGCCCTGGGCAACATCATGCTGTACAAGCGGTATGACCACGAGACCGAATACTGTGGCTTCGATGCCAGAGACCTGCAGGGGATCGTGGAGTCTGCTGGAAGGATGCGCGCGGATCTCGTGTATATAGACCCATTACATGGTCTCGCCGCAGGTCGCATGAACGACCAGCGGTCCGCCGACTGTCTGATCGCGCTCGACGCCATGGCGAAAAGAAACAACTGCTGCGTGCTGGGCGTCCTCCACGCGAAAAAAGATCCGGAGGACGTGTCATACGCCATTTCTGGGTCCGACCAGTGGGTGGCCAAGGCACGTTCCTACCTCTACCTTGAAACATGTCCGAACGCATCCGATGTGGCCGTGTGCCAGCAGGTGGATGCGTCGTATTCCGATACCGTCAACGCCAAAATCCGCTTCGGGATACGTGAATGCGTCGGCGACGATGGAAAGACGTTCCCGGTACGGGTCGTGGTCGATACCACGCCGACCGACGATACCGCCCAAGACTATCTGGATCTCAAAAACGTCATGAAAGAGGATCGGACGGACCCGGTCGTCAGAGAAGCCATGGCCGAATGGATGCGTGATGCCGTCCATTTGAACGGTAACCATATGCTGACAAGAGAGCTGTTCCATCAGGCGGAGAGCAAAGACCGCAGGTGGACTCCCGCAAAGCTCAGAAAGGCTTTCTCGCTGGCCGGCTTGGGGCAGGCCAGGGCGGCTGAACGCGGCAGCCGTTCCATCGTCTACCTTAAGGACCCGTCCGAATACTCGGACAAGGAGATGGAACGTCTTGGTATGGGATCCACCCCGGAATCGCTCGCCAAGGAATGGGTTGCGACCGTGCCGCGCTGAAGATACCGCAGTAGAGGATAAGACCGGATGGATCGTGGCGGTGAGGCCCGCTGCATTCACCGGTGTGAAGAAAATGTCTGGTGCAACATTATGTTGTACCGATAGAACACTTAACTATGGAAATACTCTGCTGGGTACCGCCATTCCCGCCGTTGCTCCGTAGGCCAAGGCACGGGCTCCATATGCAGCACACCCACGAGGACGCAGCCATTGTTGCTTTTTCCGTTCCTGCGGTTCCTGCCGAAGAGGCTCAGACGGATCAGCCCCTTGTCCTGGAGTCTGCGTGCGGCTCTTCTGATGCTGGACGCCTCGGATGAGAATGCGTCCATATCGTCCGGCAGCACCGGCGTAAGGCCCTCCCGTCGTGCGCGTTCCAGCAGTTTCCGTTCCTGTGCTCCCAATCCTCTGCCCACTGCCGGCCTCCAAGTGTAAGTGTTCTATCGGTGTCTATTATGGAGCGACCGATAGAACACTTAACCGCAGGCAACTGCCATTGCTTCCCGATCCGTTCATGGGCCTTCCGGACCGGTCCGGGCCACACGGGTGAACCGATACCGGCCCCTGACCCGATATCGGCGGGACGACGATCCTTCACATGGGTC
>OGEQ01001081.1_pt1 | contig 24563 bp, 21 predicted proteins | sample 1570731 | NCBI WGS metagenome assembly OGEQ01 (sample SAMEA2582132, study PRJEB24529) | metagenome | biome: Human gut stool | place: China | collected 2011
AGTTGCAAAGAATTTTGCACTTCCCTCCGGCTCATCACCTGCGGAGAATCCGCCCGGGAACATGATGATCTGGGATTTCTTGATATCCTCTTTGTACTGCTCAATGGAAGAACGGATATCGGATGCATTCTGGTTGCGGAATACACGCACAATCGTCTCCGCTCCGGCTGCCTCAAAGGCTTTCGCACTGTCTAACTCGCAGTTAGTACCCGGCATTGCCGGAATAAATACGGTTGGCTTTGCCACCTTATGTTTGCATACATATACCTTATCGGTATTGTAAAGTGTCTCTTCTGCTGCCTTCATCGGCGCGCCGGAAGCAGTCGGGAATACCTTCTCCAGGGTTCTGGTCCATGCTTTCAGAGCCTCGTCCATGGAGATCACGGTATCGCCATACTCGAAGGTTCCCTTGTCGGTTACCTCACCGATCACGGTGTACGGGATGGACAGCTCGCCCACCTTGCCGTCCGGAACCTCGCAGACGATATTGCCCCAGCCAGCAGCGAAGAAATCTCTCGGATCTACATTGTGCTCAATCTTTACGCCCAGGCGGTTACCAAATGCCATCTTGCTGACAGCCTCTGCCACACCGGCACCCTCAACCGCATATGCGGAAATAATCTTTCCAGACTCCATATCGCGGTAGATTTTCTCGTAACCATCCATGATCTGGCTGTAAACCGGCAGGTCATGTGCATCTTTCTCGATGGTAAAGAGAACAATCTTGCTGCCCGCTTTCTTAAATTCCGGAGATACCACGTGTTTGGTATCGGAAATATCAACTGCAAAGGAAACCAGTGTCGGCGGTACGTCGATTTCGCCGTGCTCTTCATCATAGAAGCTGCCGGACATACTGTCCTTGCCGCCGATGGACGGAAGTCCAAATCCGAGCTGCGCACTGTAAGCACCGAGCAGAGCGGAGAACGGTGTGCCCCATCTTTTCGGATCTTCCGTCATACGTTTGAAGTACTCCTGGAAGGTAAAGCGGATCTTGTGGAAATCACCGCCGTTTGCCACGATCTTAGCAACAGAATCCAGCACTGCGTAAGTAGCGCCGTGGTACGGGCTCCAGCTGGACAGGTACGGATCATAGCCGTAGCTCATCATGGTAACGGTATCGCATTTGCCCTTGCTCATCGGCAGTTTTGCCACCATCGCCTGTGTCTCGGTCATCTGGTGGACACCGCCGTATGGCAGGAATACACTGCTTGCGCCCACGGTGCTGTCGAACATCTCAACCAGACCCTTCTGGGAGCATACATTTAAGGAAGAAAGCATGGACAGCCATTTTTCTTTGACATCCTTTACTTCCTGTTTATCAAATACATTGCCTTCCCTGGTCGGAACCTCAACGGTAACGGTTGTCTCCTGATGAGCACCGTTGGTATCCAGGAATGCACGGCTTAAATCTACAATGGTCTTGCCTCTCCAGTTCAGAACCAGGCGCGGGGACTCAGTAACAACGGCAACCGGAACTGCCTCCAGGTTCTCTTCTGCTGCATAAGCAAGCATCTTATCAACATCTTTCGGGTCTACCACCAGAGCCATACGCTCCTGTGACTCGGAAATCGCAATCTCCGTTCCGTCCAGACCTGCATATTTCTTCGGAACCTTGTCAAGGTCAATCTGAAGTCCGTCAGCTAACTCACCGATCGCTACCGACACGCCGCCGGCGCCAAAGTCGTTACACTTCTTGATCAGACGGCTGACCTCTGGGCGGCGGAACAGTCTCTGTAATTTACGCTCGGTCGGTGCATTGCCCTTCTGAACCTCTGCGCCGCAGACCTCGATGGACTCCTCGGTATGTACCTTGGAAGAACCGGTTGCGCCGCCGATACCATCACGGCCGGTACGTCCACCCATCAGGATGATTACATCGCCCGGATCGGAAGTCTCACGGATGACATTTTTGCGCGGAGCTGCTGCCATAACAGCACCGATCTCCATACGTTTTGCCACATAATTTGGATGATAAATCTCTTTTACATAGCCGGTAGCAAGACCGATCTGGTTACCGTAGGAGCTGTAGCCATGTGCTGCATCCTTTACGATGCGCTTCTGCGGAAGTTTGCCGTGCAGTGTCTCCGACATCGGACGGGTCGGATCAGCCGCACCGGTCACACGCATAGCCTGATATACATAGGTACGTCCGGAAAGTGGGTCACGGATAGCACCGCCTAAGCAGGTGGCAGCGCCGCCAAACGGCTCAATCTCGGTCGGATGGTTGTGGGTCTCATTCTTAAAGTTTACCAGCCACTCTTCTTCCTTGCCGTCGATGGTAACCGGAACTACGATACTGCAGGCATTGATCTCCTCAGACTCCTCCAGATCCTCCAGCTTGCCTTCACGGCGAAGCTTCTTCATAGCGAGAACAGCCAGATCCATCAGGCAGACAAACTTGTCATCGCGATCTTTGTAGAGAACCTCGCGATCTGCCAGGTACTGTTTGTAGGAAGCTTCCATCGGCTCATTGTAATCGCCCTTTGTAAAGGTAACGTCCTTTAACTCAGTCTGGAAGGTCGTATGACGGCAGTGATCGGACCAATATGTATCCAGCACGCGGATCTCGGTCACAGACGGATCTCTCTTCTCTTCGTTCTTAAAGTAGTTGTGGATATGCTCGAAATCCTTGAATGTCATCGCAAGGTTCAGGGAATCGTAGAGTTCTTTTAACTCTGCCTCGCCATAACCGCAGAAGCCATCGAAAATCTTGACATCCTCCGGCTGCTCAAATACCGTTACCAGGGTTTCCGGCTTTGCGTTGTTATTCTCACGGGAATCCACCGGGTTAATGCACAGGGACTTGATGCCCTCGATCTGCTCCGCGGTCAGTGTTCCGGAAATAACATAAGTTGTCGCGGAACGGATCACCGGATTTTCCTCTTCATTCAGAAGTTTCACACACTGTTCTGCGGAATCGGCTCTCTGATCGAACTGTCCCGGCAGGAACTCAACGGAAAAGATCGTATCGCCTTCCTTGGACGGGAATGCCTCCTCATAGACAAAATCAACCGGCGGCTCAGAGAAGATAGTAATCAGCGCTTTCTGATATGTATCCTCTGATACATCCTCAATATCATAGCGGATCAGTACGCGGACATCGGTGATCGTGTCGATCCCCAGATAGCTTGCGATCTCCTCTTTCAGATCGTGAGCCAATACGGCAAATTCCGGTTTTTTCTCAACGAAAATACGTCTTACGCTCATGTTTTCCTCCTGTTTTTTCGTATTTTAATGTTTCATGTTCTGTAAAATACATTCATTTTTTAGCATAAAAGGCAAATGCCTTCTTCTAGCATCTGCCTTTATCATACACAATTTTTATAGATTAGTAAAATTAATATATTTAATATTTTTTATTAACTCATCTTATTGGTTGCTGTTCCAACGTCCCTGTCTCATTCAGTGCAAGCAGCTTTCCCATCCCCGTCGAACGGTCATACGAAACAACCGACAGACTGGCATTCGCCACAATGATCTCCTGCGGCTCCCGATGGAAACGGAGCAGATAATTCATCAAAAAGACGAGGATCCCACCGTGCGCCACGATCACCGCATCCCCGGCTGTCTCCTCCAAAATCTGTCGGATCGCCCGTTCACTCCGCGCCTCGCAGGATTTTCTTGATTCTCCGCCGGACGGGATGCCGACCATCGGCTGTTCCCTCCACAGATGAAATTCATCCGGGTACTCTGCCTCCACCTGTTGCCAGCTTTTGCCTTCCCAGCATCCAAAATCGCGCTCCCGCAGCCCCGTCAGGCGGCGGAGCGGTAATTTTTCTTCCTTTGCCAGGATCTCCGCCGTCTGGAACGCACGCGCAAGCGGGCTGGCATAAACCGCATCAATCCGCGTTTCCGCCGGATAGCCGCTCCTTTCTTTCAGGACAGTGGCAAGCTGCTCCGCCTGCTGCCGTCCTGTTTCGTTCAGCGGAATATCCGTTGTTCCCTGTATCTTTCCCGCCCGGTTCCAGTCGGTCTGACCGTGGCGTACCAAATAAAACAGCATTTTCTATTACTCCTGTTCATCTATCTCTTTCTGAGCCATCTCTGCCGCCTGACCGCTGACCTTCATCGCGTCCATCGTCAGCTTCATGATGTCACGGATCTCATCCTCGCTCATCTTCATGCGCTCCGCCAATTCCGCAAGGGTCGCCTCACGTCCCAGCTCCCGCGCCATGCTCGCAGAAATATCCTTGAGGACATTAACACGCGCCGCCATCTCCTCCTCGATCTTCGTCTCGCGGTTCTGAATCTGCAGCGCATCCTCGATCGCCGCGCGCACCTTTTTCTCCATCTGCGCGTCGAAATCACCGTTTTCGTACTCACTTGCGAACAGAAACAGCGCCATATTTGCCTCCTGCACCAGATCGCCCGCCGGAAGTCCCCGATCGTGGTACTCCTCCGCGATCTGAACCGCCTTCGCCAGTTTTAACTCCGTCAGACGGGAAGCCGCTGTCTTGTCCCCCTCCGTCAGTTTTTTCAGAAGCGCCGTTTCCTCCTCCGGCGTGCCCTGCGGGAGATTTTTCAGTTCCTCTAAGTAAATATCATAAAATGTATTAGATTCCATGTGGTATTCCCTCCTAAAAAATACATACTTCTAAGATGATTCCGTCATTTTATCACAAACAAGACACAGATACAATCATTATTGACTCCGCCCTCCAATCATGTTACACTGAATACAGTTCTATAAGGAGGACTAATAAATGGATATCAACTATGAATTATATAAAGTATTTTACCACGTAGCCTCGACGTTAAGTTTCTCCGAGGCATCTAAGCAGCTTTTCATCTCCCAGTCGGCGGTCAGCCAGTCGATCAAAGTACTGGAGAAGAAACTGAACCAGACTCTTTTCATCCGCAGCACAAAAAAAGTACAGCTTACCCCGGAAGGCGAGATCCTACTCAAGCACGTGGAACCGGCGATGAACCTGATCCGTCAGGGCGAAAACCAGCTGCTCGACTCTAACAGCTTAAACGGCGGTCAGCTCCGCATTGGCGCAAGCGATACGATCTGCCGCTATTATCTGGTGCCATTTTTAAGCGAATTTCACAAGCGCTACCCGAATATCCACATCAAGGTTACCAACCGTACCTCCATCGAATGTGCGCGGCTTCTGGACAACGGTCAGGTCGATTTTATTCTGACGAACTATCCAAACTCCGGGCTCGGTGGAACGCAGAATATCCATGTGCTGCGCGAATTCAACGATATATTCGTCGCCAATGAGACCTATTTTCCGATGAAAGACCGCCCGGTTACACTGCGCGAGCTGCAGGCGCTCCCAATCCTCATGCTGGATCGCAAGAGTACCACCAGCGAATTTCTGCACAACATGTTCCAGAAGCACCAGCTCGACCTCGTACCGGAGATTGAATTAAGCAGCAACGATCTGCTCATCGATCTGGCGCGCATCGGTCTCGGCATCGCATTTGTCCCGGATTTCTGTCTCCCGGCTGGCGAAAAAGAACTTTATGCCCTGACCCTGACTGAAGCCCTGCCGCCGCGCCAGCTCGTCGTCGTCCACAATGAGACAATGCCGATCTCACAGGCATCGCGTGAATTTATTGAACTTCTGGAAAACGGCTCCAAAACGCCTGGAGCTCCTGCTCCAGAGACGAAAGACTGACTCGTTTGACATCGCTCCATTCCCTTGGAAATAATTCCCGGTACTCCCGACGCCAGAACCGGTCATCCAGTAAAAGGATGACGCCCTGATCGGACGCGGTCCGGATGACCCGCCCTGCCGCCTGGAGTACCTTATTCATGCCTGGATACTGGTAGGCATATGCAAATCCATCTTTTCCCTCTTCTTCAAAATATCCCTGCAAAATTTTCTGCTCCGTGCATACCATCGGGAGCCCGGTTCCGACCACGATCACGCCGATCAGCCGGTCGCCTGTCAAGTCGATTCCCTCCGAAAACAGACCGCCCATCACGCAGAACGCCACCAGGGAGGTATCACGTTCAGCTGTTCGTTCGAGAGAAAATTTCTGTAAAAATGCTTCCCGCTCCTCCTCGGTCATGTGAGAATCCTGGATCAAAACTTCCATATTTTTTCCGGTTTTCCCAAAACGTTTTTCCACTTCCCGCACCCGGTTCATATACTGGTACGACGGGAAGAACACAATATAATTGCCCTTTTTCACACTTGCCATAACCTGGATGTACCGCAGCACCCGCCGGTATTCCACCTCATTGCGCCGCGTATAGCGGCTCGTCACATCCGTCGCCGCCAACAGAAGACGCCGCTCCTGTGGAAACGGGGACGGCACGTAGACTGTATAGTCCTCCTCCTGATCTGACAGAAGCATCCGATAATACCGGAGCGGCAGAAGTGTTGCCGAGAAAAAAACCGCCGCCTTTCCCTGCGACAGGCACTCTGCCAGATTTTCAATCGGATTGACACAATAAAGCCGGATGACAAATTCGCCGGACGGCAGAAGTTCCGTGTAAATCCGGTAATGCTCATCGACCCGCTCATACATATTTAAAAAATGGCGCACCGAAAAATAAAAATCCAGAATCGTGTCCCGTCCATCTTCCTCGCCCGGCTTTTCCAGATACTTTTCCATTTCCCCAAAAACACTGTTTAACACTGGAACCAGATGTCCGGCATCCGTGATCACCTGGTATCCGCCGCATTCCCGCTTCATCTCCAGAAGTGCCTTATTTAACCTTGTAAGCTGCCGCCCCAGCGTCGGCGCACGATGTCCCAACACCTTTTTCGTCAAAAGCACTTCTTCCTTTATAATAGAAGCACTGTACATTTCCCGCGCGCGCGATACCAGATTGTGGGCTTCATCCATCAGGAAGAAATAGTCCCCCTCGGCCCCATCCGCAAAATAACGTTTCAAGCGCACATCCGGGTCAAAGACATAATTATAATCACAGATGATCCCATCCACAAACGAAGAAATATCGAGGCAGAACTCAAACGGGCAGACCTGAAACTTTTCCGCATACTCTAAAATTACCGAACGCGTGATTCCAAATTCCTGATGCAAAATTTCATACACCGCATCGTTGACCCGGTCAAAATGTCCTTTCGCACGTGGGCACATTTCCGGATTGCACACCGGTTTTTCCAAAATACACAACTTTTCCTTTGCCGTGATCGTGACCGAACGAAAATACAGCCCGCGTTCCCGCAAAATCGCCAGCGCCTCTTCCGCCACCGTCCGCGTGATCGTCTTCGCCGTCAGGTAAAAGAGTTTCTGCCCATGCCCTTCCCCGATCGCTTTAAGCGCCGGAAATACCGTCGAAAGTGTCTTTCCAATCCCGGTCGGGGCCTGGACAAACAGCCTGCGCCCGCGCTCCAGCGTCCGGTAAACCGCCACCGCCAGCTCCCGCTGTCCCGCCCGGTACGGATAGGGAAATTCGAGCGCTTTGATTGATTCATCACGTCGCAGCCCGTTGTGATAGAGGTAACGCGCCCATTTGACATATTCATGGATCAGACCAGCAAACCATTCAGAAAGTTCGTTCATCGTCTGGATCTCCTGAAAGCGGCGGATCTCCTCCGTCTCCAGATTACAGTAGGTGAGCTGCAGTGTCACTTCGTCCAGCGCTTCCTGTAATCCATAGATATAGCCATAACAGCGCGCCTGCGCCATATGCACGCCAACCGCTTCTTCCAGACAGTTTACATCCTGGTAAACACACTTGATCTCATCGATCGTGACATCTTTTCCATCCCGGATAATTCCATCCGCACGCCCCTCGACCACGATCTGGAATCCGTCCTCCTCCACCGAATGGCGCAGCGACACCTCCGCCTGATACCCTGATCCCATCCGCCGCTGTATCTTCCGGTGCATCCGTCCTCCAGCTAACATCGCCTCTTTCTGTGCACCCGCCGTGCGCCGGTTATCAATATCCCCCGAACGCAGAACGAACTCAACCAGATTGCGGACGGAGATCCGTATCTGCCTGCCGGTCAGCTCCATGTGTGGTTCCTCCCTTCCCCGTACATGTACTCTCGGAATCTTTCTGTGCTTGATTTTGTGAAATGATTTTTTGTCAGTTGTGCCCAAATTTCTGAGGCGTACGCGGTGCGTACGTTGATGAAATTCGGGTGCGGCTGGCGGAAAATCAGCCACAAAAGCACGTGCAGAAAGACTCCGAGAGTACATATATATGTCTATCAAAAAGACTGCAGACACCATCTTCTCTCCGGCACCCGCAGTCTTTCTTTATTTTCGTACTATCAACTTTTCTTTCATCATGCCGATTCGAGCCATACATATCCTTCCAAAATATCTATGATATCTATGTTCCACTTGAACCAGCCTTCCAGCCCTTTTATGCCGCTGTCACATTGTCCGCTTCCATCGTGTCAAGGAACGCCTCATACTCTGCATCCTCGCCCGTGTACTCAACGGTCAGAATCTGTGTCAGATCCAAACTCATAACTCCCAGAATCGACTTGGCGTCAATGACAACACGGTTATAAAAAACATCAATATCAAAATCGCATTTCATAGAAGCATTGACAAATTTCTTTGCATCTTCTATCGTTTTCAGCATAATTTTTCTCTGTTTCATAATAAACAACTCCTTTTTCCTGAATGTACCAACAGAATTTTTCCCTCCGTTTTTTAGGCACATTTAAAACCATAAAGATTTATTCAGTGTTTATAGCATGATTTTTGTCGAATGTCAATTTGATTTCTTTTATACCGCATATTTTTAATACATGATTTTTACCAAAAAAGCAGAGTGTTTCTTGGTAAAATATTCCGACGTCTAGAACTATCGTCGTATTCATTTCATGATATATTGTCATTATTTATATACATCAAATGGTTTAGCGGATTGTTTTTGGGCAGTTGAACTAAATATTCATTGTGATTTTCCACCCAGCATGAGCACACAAATTCTCTTTTACCAAATTATCCTGATCTCTAGTTTCCATATAAAATGATGAATGATACTTAATAAATGGAAAAAAATATATTAAATCAAAAAAAATGAAAAATTATAAAAAAATTGTTGACTTTTCGTTATGGCTATGATATCATAACTGAGTCAGCAGCGAAGGGGAATAGTTCAATGGCAGAGCAACGGTCTCCAAAACCGTTAATGGGGGTTCGAATCCCTCTTCCCCTGTTTTTAAAACGTCAGTGATTCAGAGATGAATTATTGGCGTTTTTGTTTTTTAAACATTCAAGTCGAACGTCTGTGAGACTTGGCGCGTGATTGCTTGTAAATAAAGGCTTTTCAACGTTTTCTTGTCATCTAAGCACACATCCTGTAATCATTTTCAGCTCGTCATTCTTGAGATCTTTCTTATCTAATACCACTTAATCCTATCTGTTTTAGTATTAAAATGTCACTGAAGTGTCACTGATTTTCCTATCATGTTTTTTGAAACGAACTTCTGTTTGATTATATCATAGACTTTCACTTTTCTACAAGATAAAATCTCCTGTACATCATTATACTATAAAAAAGGTGTTTCTACTTATTATAAAAGGACAGAAGCATTTCTCCACTCCTGCCCTGTTACAATTACTGTTTTCTTATACCTAGTAAATTATCCATTAGCCCATTCCGATAATTTTCATCTCTGCCATAACCCCCTATCATAGACTCAATTAGTGAGCATGGCTTTTTTCTACTTTTTCTTCTTGCTCCTGTTCTTCATCCAAACTGTCGTATCTACATTGATACCATGTCAATAATGTGTTGTTCGCTGTTTTCGGCTTCTGTTTGTAGAGCACATCAATTTCATCCAGTCTCACGATCTCATATGATATACTCCACCGACTAACCGAAGTATTGAGTACCAATACCAGCACATTTTCTTCACCCGCATCATCTGTAGTCAATGTAACATCCTGGATGAATCCTACAATTTCACGGTCTGGCGTGCGACATATCACTTTATCTCCGATGGTAAAATATTTTTTAATTCCCGCTTTATTTTCACATTCAATACTTGGTCTAATTTTAATTTTATTCATTTTTACTTTTCTCCTTTATACTGAAAGAATAAACAATTCTTCCCATTTGTTCATTGGCGCACAAACGTACACCATATCATTCTCATTTAATGTCTGAGAACTTTTGGCGGTATACTTTGCACCCTTATATTCAATTTGATACCTACCGCTATCTAACTTCTTCACAATCCTTGCGCGGAAGGTCTTATCGAAAGAACCTTTATCAACCGTCAATGTCATCACCGCTGTTCACGGTGTTCTGCATACCTGACATATCAACATTGATTTCTGCGGTTGTGAATCTGTTAATGGCTTCCTGTTCTGCAATGTCACGCAAGTATTTCAAATCTTCTTCTGTAACATCCAAAGAATCCTTGATTTTACCTGTGTTATCGTCAATACTTCCAACACCGTCACCAATGCCGGAATTTGCGATTGCATCATTGAAGAAATCTATCAATCTTTCCAAGGAAACAACCACACTTGTTTGACTGTTCATAGATAGACCTCCATAGGCGGTCAAAAAAGTTGAGTACTTAACTTTTTTGACTCTGTATAGTGTGAGACTATTATGGCAGAAAAAGGAGTGGAGGAACAGGTACTTGCTATGGAGCGTTTACGATATTCCAGAATGGTTTTAAGTTGGGTGCCAGAATGATGTTGGAGGTCATGGAAAAATAATGGATACGAAGAAGGAAAAAATCGAGTCGGGTCTTGAAAAGGAAAAAAGCCTATCAACAGAAGATACATTTGAAGTGTTATTGCCAGAAAGAAAACGCCCGATTGGCAGATACGGCCGATTACACAAAGAGTATTTGAAAATCAATCATCCCATAGTTTTTGAAGATTTGATTCGTTTAAACATACTCTGGGATTATTTAGCTGAGATTAACGAACAAGCAGAGGAAAAGATGAAGATATCATCCGCCGTGTGTCCGACATCTGAAGTTCGTAAGAAAGCCGAAGAAGATGTTTTCACTAACCTAATTTTCCATTTCAATCCAGATAGGTAAAGCGTAGAGGGCTACATTTCAAACAATGCAGCCCTCTTTCTATGAAATGTAAATGTTACGATGATTTTAAGACTGCTTCAATACCAGAACATAGATTGGCCGAAAAGGCATAAATACCGCCTTTTTCCTTTATCGACCCAAAAACCACTTGTACCACATGAATCATTACATCTTTCACATAGTATGTAGAGCATTTCTTGACATGTCCAGGAATATTTGCCGGATCATCTGCCGGATATACCAATACAATTTCATTGGTATCAGTGGCACTACAAAAAGCAAACGCCTCATATAGATCGTCACGTTCAACTTCTCCGGTCGTGGCATTCTTGACAAGTTTGTATTTTGCATCGAGCAAATACATCGGTGTCAATTGACTATCTTTAGTTACTACTTCAATATCCGGAAATACATTTACAGAGAATTTTCCAGAATACGCTTCCTTATATCCCCAACGTACACTATTTTGAGGTAAAATAGTATGTTTGGTATTTCCGATACGCATTCCGGTTGTGACTAGCCACTCCCACAACTGCCAGGTATCAACAACAAATCCGGGCGCAACAAATCTTCCTGTATCGTAAGATGACCCCAATCCTTTAACGATATCAAAAGAAAGGTCATAAGCAGGCTGCCATTCTTTGTTTCTTGCCGGAATAGAAAGCCTTTGTTTAGATGGCGATCCTTGATGACCCAATTCGGAAACTGCTGTAGACAGTATGTTTTTAACCTGCGAATCCGTAGTAAAAGGCTGAACAACCTTCATAGCTTCACGAATTGTCGCATTATATGCATTCAAACGATCAAAGCGAATTCTGGATTGTTCAATACCGTCAGGATGCCGCTCAAAGAGCACAGACAATTCCATTTCGCCATCAATGGCATAATCCCAAAAGCGTTCTTTTCTGTATTGCCTTAAAGGTTTTCTTCTGCATTTTAGATATTCCTGTGCCAAAATGCGTCCGGCGATTTCATACAAGGAATTTAAATATGATGTAGAAGCCATAATTCTTTCGGCAGTCAAAATGCTGCCATGTTTCGACAGCGTTGACAATAAATACAGGGTGGCTTTCCAATCTGCGCCTGCGTTGTTGCCAAGAAATTTGGGTATAATTTCAAGCTCAACATTTCTTGTTAGTTGTATAACACCGGCAATTCCAAGAGCTCGAAGTCTGCCATCATATATTTGAAGAGTATCTCTTTTGATTTTCAGATTAGCCGAAATTCTTCTGTTCGCTTTGTGAACTCCGCCGTATATTTCATCAAGATCTGCTGGATTATGAAATATTGAATCGAGAGCAACTCCAGCGGAGTATTCAACTACTGTAATCTTCATTGGTCACGACCTGCAATCGCTTGATAAAGATTGAAGATATTGCTCGTATCAATATCACTGCAAGTTAGAACAGACTTCGTTTCTCCAGCAAAATAAAGCTTTTCCAACTTGTATGGAGACAACGGAGAATTTGCATTAACCAAGTAACCTATAGAGATGCTGTCCCCAAAAAACAACTCCTCAATATGTGCGTATATCATAGACCACGCTTCGCTTGCAAATTGCAATGCCGAAGACATGCTGTCATCTTTAGGTTTCGTCGAAAGGAATACGCCTTGCCCTAATTGATATTCTTTTCCTCTTCCAATGCAAATTAGTTCATTTATCTTTTCCAGCGCATGGATTGCAACACTATATACATCAGAAGCAGTGCTGCAAGCTGTAGGAATTGGTTGAGTGCGATCCACGCCAAAGTTCTCGTACAAAACATCATAATTAGGCTTTAACTGGTAACTTTGCCATCTTCTCATAAATGCTACATCTAATGGTGCAACTGATGCATCCGCCTGATTCATAGCTGCCAGGATATAGAGATTAGGAGAAAATGCATATTCTACCATTTGCCCATCTGCAGGGTTACTGATTTCAAAATACTGCGTAGCGGGGGCTGTAGTATTATCGTCGTTAAGTCGCTTATCACTTTCAATGGCAACAATACTACCACCAAAAACTTCTATTGCTGGGCCACGGTTTAACTCATCAATAATTAGCAACGCTGCACTGTTATCTTGCTTTGCAAATTCATTTGCTCTATACAAAATACCTTCGGTAATACGATATCCGCCGCCTGCACCGAGTTCTGGTACAATACCAGTCAAAAAATCACGGTACTTTGAATTCTGGTGAAGCGTCGTGCGGAAGACCTTTCTGTTTGTCTTTTTCAGCATAGCTAAATCCAGACCAGTAAGTGCGGCTACAGCAGGAATTGGAATACCGGCACCAGGAACATGAGATGGTTGAGCAAGACGTGTACCACCGTTAATAAACGCTTCAGCAATCTCGTTCATAACACGAGATTTACCCGTGCCCGGAGCACCCATCAACAACACATTCTTTTTGCTACTAAGTAATTCTAATATCTTAATTCTATCGTCCATTCGTATATGTACCTCCATTCAAAACGTCAATATATCCCATCGGAGTGCTGTCTTTGCGACGTTTGGCAGATAGACCTGATAGAATTGCGTTTTTTACAACAGGATGCCAATTGTCGTTACGTAGAGATTGCTCGCTTGTGAAATAAGGCCAAACTTTATTAGTATCATCCATAATTAAAAGCAAAATACAGTCTGTTGCATCGGTAGGAGCCATGTTGGACGGAAAACACTTATTTATGCAACCAATCCAAATTTCGTTCGATCGAGATTTTGTAGGTGTGTGGATCTCTACATCTGTAGCGTCGTGATCTGCCCAGGAAAAGCAACCTCGTAATATTCTACCATCTTGATTTGGGAACATTTTCTCAAATACTGGTAAAAAATCTTTGGCAGGACTGAATCGCAAATCTCGTGCTCCGCCACCAGAGGGTTGATCGTTTGACGTAGCAGAAAACTTTCTAAGATCTCCATCAACAATCTTTTTATAAATAACCAACTTCACATTCGACATAGTATCTGCCATGTCAAACACCTCCTTTTGTTGAAAGCTCTGTCATCTCTGTAGGGATATATGCAAGTGCATTCTTGACCTTGGCTTTTGCATAGCGAGCACTGTAATTTCCCGGCTGACCATCAAAATGCAGCTCGCATTTAGAAAGGACCAAATCTCGAGTGGCAGTAGATCTTTTTTCAGTCGATATATGAGGCTGCTTGCGATCCAAAAGCGGAAAATCTTTCATGATCAATTCCATATCTTTTGTTCCAAGACCATACGCTTCGGCTACATAAACATCTATGTCACTACGCAGTTCAGCCATTCTATTACTGGTATAGTAATCGCCATTCATAACAGATAATTGTTTTGTTATTTGGATAATCTTCTTAGCCAGATCAGAATCTACTGAAATAGCTGGCATCGGTATGCTGAACAACAAGAAGTAGTTTACCGTTGTAGAAATAATTCGCCTTATCATCCAGTCAAACACAAAGCTATTGGTAATGCCAATCCACAGATAGATTAAATCTCCCGAGGCGTCATTTGGGAACAACATTGTGGGCACTTTATTTCCACACACGACATTGGGCGGAATAACTGCACTCATCATTGCTCTTTCATTGGTCTGTCCTGCAATATCACAATACCCCGCTCGTGTTGTACAAGTGCGTTTGAACAATGCATTGGACATTTTATCAAGCGGATAGTAGAAGTGGGATTTTCCTCCTGAGCTACACGGAGCCCATTTTGCACTACGACCACTGCCTGAAATGTAAGTTTTTGTTCCAAAACGATGCTGCTGTACCATTCGGCCCTCAACAACCGGTATTGCGTTGCTTTGCGATGAATCAACGAAATGTTTGCGATTGTTCGTCATATCAACTTCCCTTGAAATATCGGCAAACCAAACATTATCGTCCTGCCCCCATGACTGCCCGTGTTCACACACTTTGAAAAACAAGTTTTTTTCTTCTTCGGAGCCAACTTCGGGGATCGTTAAATCCGGTCGTGCTACTTCTAACTGTGCAATGTTAAAGCAAACAGGCTTTCCTTTTGTTACATTTTCTGATGTAGCTGTCGGCATGGAGAAGAGAAATTCTTTTAACAAATCTCTCGTGTGTTCATTTTTATCAAAAGACAGTAAGACGAATTTGAAACGTGTATCAATGGCGAAATAATTTGCCTGATTATCAAGAAGATCAAATTCGATCCTATTTGCGTTACTAAACAAATAACGTCGTAGCACCTGGGTTCCTTGAGATCGTATTAGACCGGCGGGGACTAAGTACGATATGTGCCCTCCCTGTACCACACTTTCTGTAACTCTTTGCAAAAATGCCATATACATATCGGGTTCAGCATTTCCCAAAAGGTTATATTTTTGTTTAATTAGCTTAGAATATTGGCTTAGACTTTCTTTTGTTTTTTCATAGTCACTATGATCAAAGTTTTCGTATTCTGCACCATATACTCGTTGCTCTCCGTTTTGTGTTAAAAAAACATGCCTTGACAATTTAATCTTACCCCAAGGCGGATTTCCAACAATAATATCAAACTTCAAATTGGAAATATCGTCATCCAACAAACTATCTGTCGTTTTCCAATTTAACCTCATCGTCTTCAGTGCATCGATATCGTTAGTTAAGGATAGAAGTGCTGCTGTTGCACCTCTCAATGCAATAGAAGACAGGTCAAATGCGTAGAACTTATGTGCAACCCACTTGTTAAAAAATTGTGGAAATTTCTTCTTGTACTCTTCAGCTATCCCAACGATAAGAATGCCTGTTCCAGCTGCAAAGTCTGCAACGGCGGACTCTATGCTGATTTTATCACGGCAGTCATCCGCAATAAACTTTGCCAATCGGAAATCAGTATAGAATACTCCGTTTTTCTTTTGTTCTTCGACACTCAGCGGCTCTCGAGCCAACGACGAGATTGACATCGAAACAGGGATACCAGACTCTTCTATGTACTGAAGCAAATTGTTAACCACAGATGCATCCACATTAACACACGAAAAGTCAAATGCTTTCCAATATTCAATTATATCACAATGGCTTTTGGAAGCAGCAACAGCCTCGAGGATTTCCAGACGTTCCTCATGCGTGTGTGCTAAACACGACAAATACTGGTCAGCTTTATATAAGAGGCGCTGCTCATGTGTTTGTGGTCTACTCATTTTTTCCCTACTTCCTACGGAAATCAACTAAAAACTCATTGACTTCTGCGCTATTTTCTACTGCTGTCCTATTCGGTCTATATCTGCCAATTGTTTTTAACTCAACAAGGAAAACTTCACCGTAAGGGGACAATCTATCTACCAATTCTTCTAATCTAATATGTCCTTCGTTGCTATAAGAAAGGATTACTCTATTGGCCCTTTGCTTCAAAATCAGTTCTGATAAAGCATTTAGCGCCTTTGTCTTATAGCAAAAGACAGAGGCCTTATCTTTCCAAGGTCTTAACCCAGATACTCCCGTCACTTCCGGTTGATCCCCACATACAATCGTTTCAAGAATGTGGTAGTATGATGCGTATTGTCTTTTTGTATATGGCGGGTCAAAGTACACAATATCTTCCGGTTGACTCTCTACCGCAAATACATCACAGTTTGATGTTCTATATATGGCCTGCGCTTTTTTTAGAGGACTGGTACTCAAAACCAGATTCTCTTTCGCCTGTGTTGTCCATCTTGAAAGAAAACATCCATATGTACCGGCAATGTTAGCAACATTATTTACGGCCTGTATTAAATCTGACATTAAAAGTACGAATTCTTTATGCGAAATGGTTTTCTCATCTTTCCAATGATGAATTTTTGCCGAGATCGCATCGATCTTCTTAGCATTTTCTTCCGTAAAATATCTTCTTTCGTTCAACTGGAATCTCTTAGATGCAGGGGAATACTCTCTCCAAATGAATCCTTCTTCACCGGACAAACCATTCAATACCTTAATGACTTCCTCATATCCGCCAAGACAATCGAACGGAACATCTACTGAAGAAAGCAGTCTCGCCTCCGACATAATTACAGCGTTCGTCATCATGTCATTAACATGTACTGGCCAGCCGATTTGAGCAGCTTTCTCCGCAACAACTCCGGTTCCAGAAAAGGCATCAACAAAAAAGCCACCAGATTCCATAGTCGCTGTTTCTTTGACGTATTCAATTATTTCATCTGCAATTCTGGCTTTTGAACCAATATATCTATATCCCATTTGTTGATTATCCCTTGTCTAAATTATTTTCTGATGACTGGAATTCTAAAATATCGTCAACATTGCAGCCAAATAGGGAGCATATCTTTCCGATGCTTTCCAGCGACACAGATTCTTCTTTCCCCATTTTGGCTAAAACATTAGAACTTATCTTCGCTTCTCGGATTAAATCAGTTTTCTTCATCTTCTTATCAATTAAAAGCTTCCAAAGCTTGTCATAACAGACTTTCATATGCCACCTCCATATTCGCTGTCGGTTTTAATCATAATAGCACATCTATAATTAAATCTCAATATTAGAGCGAGAAATTAAAACAAAAATCACGATAACATGATATTGAAACAGTCCTCCATGGTGCATTGCATGGAGGGACTGTGATATTTAGCAGTTATAAGGCTTGTATTACTTTACTGTGTCTTTCTCCGTTGTTCTTGCTTTGTGTTTCGAAAAATATCCCCCATAGATTGTGAAATCACATCCTCATAGGTACGAATCCTCTTGCGGAGCCGATCATTTTCCTGCTCCAGATCCGTTGTGCGGAGTTGACTACAATTGGATTTGTACTGAGCCAATCCTTTCTTCCAGTCTGAATTAAAAACTCGTTAATATTGTTTCCTAAATCCTAAATTTGGCAACCTCACAAATTGGCAAGCAGTGTAAACCTGTACAGGTTCACTCATTTTCTCAATTTTCTCTTCGGTGCAATCTTCACAAACTTGCTTGTTGGGAAAGCATCCCCAAGCCCCTTTGAACGGTATCTGCGATACCGGCTGCACGATTTTTAATCGTTTTGTAAGAAACAAAATTTTTCATTTTTATCTTCACAGAAAAAAATGATGACCGCAAAACCACCAAGTGGGGCGCACCCGCTTTCGGTGAAATCGCTGCAATCATCACTCTCTTATTTGCCATTCACAGGAGCGTGCCACGCTCCTGTCATCTCTCCCATGGAGAAGTTGTCCAGCGGAAACTCTGTGGAACTCCACGTTCATCCAGATAACGCTGACGGGCTGCTTCTCGTTCTTCCGGGGTAGGGGCAGTTTTTTACTTTGCGTACCATTCATGCCGCACCATAGCTTCCAATTTTTGCTCCAAGCCATATTGGATTTCATCCGCATAATCGTCATCCATCATCAGATGATATTGGAGCAAAGCAGCAAATAAATCATAGGGGATTTGCACGTTTTCCATTTTCAGTTCGTTTCTTTCCTGCCCGTGTCGGTGGTAACGATGGTGACGGTGTTTTAGACACCGCCACCACTGTCAAAATCATCGTCACGACCGTCACGCATCGTCACGTTGCTCTGAAACTCGTTTTAAGATGATCCTTCTTCCTGCGTGAGTGCGGATATTTTCATATTGAGTATGGCACTCGTGAGGCAATCTGCTTGCATTGACATTCAGGTGTTTTGTCAAAAGATTGGGCTTTGCCTCTAACTGTAAGGCTTCTGCCAATTCCGTTGGAGTTCCGCTCCACTCTGGAATTTCTTCCGACAGCAAAGCTGCAACCTTTTTCAAAATCGGATCCGACGGATAATCTGCCACAGTTCTGTTTCGGATTTTTCCAACTCCCAAACAAGACGTTCCATATCCTTTTTTAGAATCAGTCTTTGCTCCGGTTGGTCTCTGCCGGACACTTCCAGTACAGCCGTATTACCTGTGCGTTTTTCTTTTTGCAGAACAAAAGCTCCGTCGGCAGCGCCGAGCAATCCATTGGTGCCGGAAATCATATCAAACTTATCATCGGCTTGCTGTTTTCGGGTGTGATGCACCAGCAGTAGCGCAATGCCAGTCTGATCTGCAAAGTGTTTCAGCTGACCAATCATTTCATAATCGCTTGCATAGCTGTATCTGTCTCCGCTGGCTTCTCTGATTTTCTGCAAAGTATCAATGATGCTCAGACGGGTGTCTCTGTGTTCTGATACAAAACGAGTCAGCTGTTCGTAAAGCCCTGCGCCAAGCTGTTTGGCGCAAGTTGCGAAGTAGAGGGTATCTGTACCCTCTACTCCGAACATACGGGACAAACGCTCCTGTAAACGCCTGTAGTCATCCTCCAAGGCAAGGTATAAGACCGTACCCGCATGGACAGAATAGTTCCAGAGTGCTTGTCCTGTGCTGACATGATAGGCGATCTGCGCCATCAGGAATGATTTGCCGACCTTGGGAGCGCCTACAAACAGATAGGTGCCGGGATAAAGCAAACCGTCAATAATTGGTAGTCTGCTTTCGTATACAGTGTCATACAGCTGGCTCATAGTCATGGTAGCCAAGTAGGACGGGTCCGACATTCTTTGCATCTGACGAAGCATCTTCTCCATACTTTCATCTATGGGATTGATTTCTTCGGTTTCTGCTGTTATAATTTCATTTGTTACATAGGAAAGCGACTGTTCCCCATCTGCTCCAACAGATGGAACCGGGACGGTCGTTTTTTCTTTTTCTCCCATCAAGCGCTTTCACCTCCGATTTCCAGGCCGTAAAACTTCTGCTTGAAGAACTGGATGGGGCATTTGCCAGCAATCGTATGATAGCCCATGCTTTTCAGTTCTTTGTTCAGATCTCGGATAATCTGATAGGACTTGCTGCGGCTCACATTCAAAATCTGCTGTACTTCTTCTGCGGTGATAAACTGTGCTCTCATTAGTACCTCCTGTGTTCAAAAGATGATTTGCGTATTTCTTGTTCGCTCATTTCTGGTGATATTTCAAAATACGCACTTTTAATACGCTTTCATTATACGAACAAAAGATGCTTTTGTCAACACATGCAGAATAAAAATATGCACTTGAAATTCGTATATCTTTGTGGTATGATGTGGACGAGGTGAATTATTTATGAACAATTTCGATTATTCCATAATCGGCCAGCGGATAAAAGCACTACGAAAACGCAAAGGGCTGAATCAGACACAACTGGCAAACCTAATCGGCAAATCTCTGCGCACTATGCAGAAGTATGAAACCGGAGAAATCGAGGTTTCCATTGATGTTGTCAATGCACTGGCAAAACATCTTGATACGACGCCGACCTTTATTCTTGGTTATGAAACCAATACGGCGCCGATCAGAAGCCTTGCCGACATAATGAGCTTCCTGTTTGAACTGGACAAGGTTTCTTCACTTAAATTCGATGTGGCTGTGCAGAAACCGCCCCGCAGTAACGAGTGGACCTGCTCCATCCGTTTCAACGGCAAGGAAATGGATGCCGACCACAATGCGGATATGTGCCTGTTCTTGGAACAATGGGAAGAGATGCGTGAGGATATGCACAGCTACAACTGTACTCCTGCGGCATTACATAGCTGGCAAGAGCAGACCCTTGCGTACTATGCTGGAGCTTCCGTGGAATGTGTGGAACCGGAAGAACTTGACGAGGACGAGCGCTTGGCTCGTCGCAGGGCTTATCTTGAAAAGGAGTTCGGCTCTGAGAAGTAATTAAGGTCTGACATTGGGATAGAAAAGGAGAACACAATGTCAGTAACAAGAGACAAAAGCACAGGAAAATGGATGTCTCAAATCCGAGTAAAGGATTGGACAGGAAAGGAGATTCACAAAAAGAAAAGAGGCTTCAATACCAAGAAAGAAGCCGTACAATGGGAACGTGATTTTATCAGTCAGGCAGATGGTAGTCTGGGCATGAAGTTTAAGGATTTCGTTGCACTCTATATGAAAGATGCTGATCCTCGTCTCAGAGAAACAACTTTAGCCAACAAGCGCTACCTGTTCGATAAGAAAGTCCTTCCTTACTTCGGTGAGATGCCAATCAATGCCATCAAGCCGACCGATATTCGCAATTGGCAAAACGAGCTGATTCACTACCGACGTCCCAACGGCAAATGTTATTCGCCGACCTATTTGCGAACCATCAACAACCAGCTCACCGCAGCCTTCAACTTTGCAGTGAAGTTCTATGGACTGAGAGAGAACCCCTGTCACAAGGCAGGAACTATGGGTAAGAAAAACGCCGATGAAATGCTGTTCTGGACGAACGAGGAATTCAAGGTGTTTATCGAAGCCATGGAGGAAAGACCTGTTGGATATGCAATCTTTACGGTGATGTACTACACCGGGTTGCGTGTTGGCGAGTTACTGGCTCTGACACCAGAGGATATCGACTTTGACAGACACATTATTTCTGTCAACAAGAACTACCAGCGTCTGAACGGAAAAAACTATATCTATCCGCCTAAGACAGAAGCTGGTTACCGTGAAGTGGTTATGCCTAAGGTGCTGGAAAGCTGTCTGAAAGGCTATCTGGCAAAGCTCTACGATGTACAGCCGACAGACCGTATCTTCCCTTATGATAGGGGCTGGGTCGGCAGGCAGATGAAGTATGGTTGTGACCACTCCGGAACACAGAAGATCAGGGTGCACGATGTGCGCCATACCCACGCCAGTTTGCTGATTGACATGAGCTGTACGCCACTTCTGGTAGCAGAACGCTTGGGACACGAAAGGGTGCAAACCACCATGGAAACCTACAGCCATCTGTACCCGAATAAGCAGACTGAAGTAGCCGCTCAGCTTGATGCTATAGCTACAAAAGATGATGGCTACAAAAAATTTAGCTGATGTAGCCGATTTGTAGCCAGCAAAAAACAAGAATCCCGAAAAACCTTATAATATCAAGGCTTTTCGGGACTCAAAAGTCTAATTTAATTTATTCCCATTCGAGTGGGTCAGAAACCATTTCTGACCTCAGAATAAATACGCTAATATTAATTTTGTTAAATTTTCTCGAAATTCAAGCAACCTACAGCAGCCCAATCGCCTCCCGCACATTTGCTACCCCTTCCAGCCGGATATCCGACCTTGGTTTCAATTTACTGACATTGACCATCGGAAGAATACATCTTGTAAATCCCATCTTGACTGCCTCATGGACTCTCTGCTCTGCCATCGAGACGGCGCGCACCTCTCCGGAAAGTCCGACCTCGCCAAATACGATCGTTTTCTCATCCAGCGGACGGTCTTTATAGCTGGAAATCAGCGCCATCACGATCGCAAGGTCAAGCGCCGGCTCGTTCATCTTCATGCCGCCCGCAATGTTGACATACGCATCGTACCCGGACAGGGCATAACGGCATCGTTTTTCCAACACTGCCATGAGCAGGTTCACACGGTTGTAATCGACGCCCGCTGCCGTCCGCCGCGGCAGTCCGAAATTCGTCTTTGACACCAGCGCCTGCACTTCCAGAAGAATCGGGCGGGTTCCCTCCATCGAGCAGGCAGTCACCGCACCGGATGCCTCCGCCGGGCGCCCTTCCAGCATAAATTCGGATGGATTCGGCACCTCCGCCAGTCCTTCCTCCCGCATCTCAAACACGCCGATCTCATTGGTCGAACCGAAACGGTTCTTCACTCCCCGCAGAATCCGGTAGGACGCATGGCGATCGCCCTCAAAATATAGCACTGTATCGACCATATGTTCCAGCATACGCGGTCCCGCCACAACACCCTCTTTCGTCACATGACCGACGATAAAGACCGTCACACCCAGTCCTTTTGCGAGCTGCATCAGGACGCCGGTGCACTCTCTTACCTGGCTGACACTGCCCGGTGCAGAACCTGCCGCCTCGATAAACATAGTCTGGATCGAGTCGATCACGACCACATCCGGGCGTACCTCCCGGATCACCTCCGCAATCGTATCCAGGTTCGTCTCACTCAAGAACGAAAGTGGTCCGCGCACCGTCCCGATCCGGCTTGCCCGCAGTTTGATCTGTTTTAATGACTCCTCGCCGGAGACGTATAAAACCTTTTGTTCCTGTCCTGCCAGGTTCCGGCAGACCTGCAGAAGCAGGGTTGATTTTCCGATTCCCGGATCTCCGCCGACCAGCACCAGGGAGCCACGCACCACGCCGCTTCCAAGCACCCGGTCAAGTTCTGCAAATCCGGTTCTCGTCCGATCCGTATCGGAAAGCTCAATTTCATCTAAGCTGACCGGCTTTGCCTGCGCGCCAGCCCGTTTCCCCGGTGCCGCCGTCAGCGAAGCCGCTGCCGCATACCGCCCTGCTGCCGTACCGGATGATGCCGGTGCGGACGGCGCTTCCACCATCGTATTCCACGCCTTGCACGCCGGGCACTGCCCCATCCATTTGGAAGATTCATAACCGCATTCCCTGCAGAAAAATCCCGTTGATTTTGCCTTTGCCATGCTGATTCCTTTCCAAACACTTCTTCTCATATTTCTTATTACATAAAAAGCTGCTGCATGGCGGAAACCGGCTTCCGGCGCACACGCCCGCCATTCCTGCCATGCAGCAGCTTTCATCTCATGCATTGTAACTTGTACGTAACGTTTTGTTTTTCTTTTCCTTATCTGGCTTCAATCCGGATTGCGGTTGCCTTGCCCGGGTTCAGCTCCACGCTCAGTACCAGTTTGCCGCTGACGTTGGTCTTCATGCCACCGACCGATACGCCGTCTACATATACCTCATACTCACGCTCATCCTCTAACTGAATGGTAATCTGAGCATCCTTCTCGCCCTCAACCGAAAACTGTACGGAAGTATCTCCCGCCTGGAAATGATTGACTGCCGTGCCCGGTACCGACTCATATACGAACATTCCGTTGCGCTCCAGCTTGGTAATCTCGCCGAATGTTTTTACCTTATAAAGATCGCCCTGAAATTCAAAATCCTGCAGCTTGGACTTTGCTGCTAACATATAATTGCCAAAACTGATGGTTCCGTCATCCTCGATGCGGATTAACTCGCTAACTACTGGCATAATGCTTTATCCTCCTAGTATCCTTTTAATCAATATCGCAACTGCTCCGCACTTACACAGTTACTCAGTAGTATCATTTTAACACACTTCGACCGGGTTTACCAGTCTTTTCGCTTCCAGCCCTTTAGACCGTCTCAAATTTCAGCTGATCGCCATCTTTTTCAATCCGAACCTCTGTTTTTTTCCGGATCGTGCCTTCCAGGATCTTCTCAGAAAGCTGATCCTCGATCTGCGTCTGGATCGTCCGGCGCAACGGTCTTGCACCATATTTGGAATCATATCCCTTGTCTGCCAGAAAATCGATCGCATCATCTGTGATCGTGAGCGTCATTCCAAGCTGATCCTCCGTCCTTTTCTTGATGCCGCGCAGCAGAATGCCCGCGATCGTCTTGATATTCTCCTTCGTCAGAGGATGGAATACTAAAATCTCATCGATTCGGTTTAAAAACTCTGGCTTAAACATCCGGCGCACTTCCTCCATCACGCGCTCTTTCATAAACGCATAATCCGCTTTCTCACCGCTCTCCGATGAGAATCCAAGGCGCTTCGGGGAAATAATATTTTCAGCACCCGCATTGGAGGTCATAATCAGAATCGTGTTCTTGAAATCCACCTTCCGTCCCTGTGCATCCGTAATGTGCCCGTCATCGAGGATCTGCAGCAGAATGTTAAATACATCCGGATGCGCTTTTTCAATCTCATCAAAGAGAATAACCGAATATGGTG
>OGEQ01001085.1_pt1 | contig 24439 bp, 17 predicted proteins | sample 1570731 | NCBI WGS metagenome assembly OGEQ01 (sample SAMEA2582132, study PRJEB24529) | metagenome | biome: Human gut stool | place: China | collected 2011
GCAGCATACCCAGAATGCCGACGGAGAAGTTGTTGACCAGCATCTCGAAACCGGCGGGGATATGGCCTTCTACCTTCTTATCGAATTGCTTGATGACCCAGCCGGCCAGAGGACCCATGACCATAGCACCCATCAGCATGGTGTAGTCCGAGCCGCAGATGCAGCCCACCACGGCGATGGCGGCGATGACACGGCCGCGGTCGCCTGCAATCATCTTGCCGCCCTGCCCTGCAATGAGGATGGGCAGCAGGTAGGTCAGCATCGGGGAGACCATGCTGGCCAGCTTTTCGTTGGGGAACCAGCCTGCTTCAATGAACAGAGCAGTGAGGAAGCCCCACGCGATGAATGCGCCGATATTCGGCATGACCATGCCGCTGAGGAACTTGCCAAAGCGGGAAACAGCGTTTTTCATTTGTAGCTCTCCTTTTTCACTTGAAAGGCAGGCGGTGCAGCTCCTGTGGCGTGGGAGCTGCGGCCTGCGGACGGTTGTTCGGAGGAGCTTTCGTTTCGTTCTGGCACTATTCTAGCCGATACTGCGCCGGATTTCAATGGTGACAAGCGGTGGGGTTGTCACCGGAGGATGGTGACACCAGTGGGCTGATACGGCAACATTTCCAATGGATGCGCGGGTGATTTGTGCATATTTGCTGATGCGCCGGGATACAAGACGGGAACGAGGAAGCTTTTGTCACCGGGCAATGGTGACAAAAAACACACAACTTCTTTTCTGCGTTGGGGGCTGGCAGACGGGGTGGCACTATGTTACAATAGAAGCAATGGGTAACTTTTGGGAAAAGGAGAGAAGCAACATGGGTGCGGTGTATCGTAAGGAACTGTCGGCAAATGCACGGAAGCTGATCGAGCAGCTGCTCAGCCTTCCGCAGGGCTGGGTGACGGCGGCGGCGCTGGCTGAAAGCATCGGGGTCAGCCGCCGCACCGTGCTGCGGGAGCTGCCCGCTGTGGAGCAGTGGATGCAGGCTGCCGGGGCGCATTTTGTGCGGAATCCCGGCAAGGGTCTGCTGCTGGATGAAGCGCCGGAGCGGCGAGACGCACTGCGCACCCAGCTGAACAGCGGCGACAGGAAAGAACTTTCCCGCGCAGAGCGGCGGCAGCAGCTTTTGACAAGGCTGCTCAGCGAGCAGGAGCCCTGCAAAACAGCGGTACTGGCACGGGCGCTTGGCGTTTCGGAAAGCACGCTGTCTGCGGACTTGGATGAACTTGAGACCAAGCTACACCCCTACCGGGTGGAGATGTTCCGCCGCCCCGGCGTGGGGGTCTGGCTGCAGGGGGATGCTTCTTCCTACCGGAGGGTGGTGTCTGCCCTGCTGCGCAGCAGTATGCCGGAAAAGGAACTGGCAGAGGTGCTCTGCGGACGGATGCCGGAAAACGAGATCTTCTCGACCCTGCTGGATACAAAAACGGCCGAAAAGGTCTGGGCGGTTTTGCAGCAGTTTGAACAGGAAGAGCAGCTCCATCTGCCGGATGCAGGTTTTCTGGCGCTGGCGATCCATTGCACCCTGACCATTCAGCAGCTGCGGCAGGGCGGCGACAAGGGCAGCGCCCCCAGAGGGCTGCGCCCGGCGGGCAATCATGCTGCCCGGCTGGTGGCGGCGCTGAACCGCGCCTTCGGGCTGACCCTGCCGTCTGAGGAAGCGCAGTATCTGGAACTGTATCTCTCCGCCTATCTGGGCGCAGAGGACCCTTGGGGCAGCGCACAGGAGATGGAATTGCGGAATCTGGAAGCCGCCCTTATCCGGGAAATGGAAAAGGCGCTGCACACAGACCTTTCCGGTTACACCTCCCTGCGGGATGACCTGTACTGCCACCTGCGCCCCATGCTGCTGCGGGTGGAGCAGAACATTCGTACCGAAAACCCCCAGCTGGACACCATCCGCACCGACTACCCCGGCCTGTGGAAAGCCACCCGCGCCGCCTGTGATGCGGTGCAGCAGCAATTCGTTCTGCCCGCCATCTCGGACGACGAAGCGGCCTACCTTGCCATGCACTTTGGCGCAGTGCTGGAACAGAATGCCATGTTCCGGCTGCGGCTGCGGGTGGTAGTGGCCTGTCCGCTGGGCATGGGTTCCAGCCGCTTTCTGGCTTCCCGGCTGGGAAACGAGTTTCCCTCTTTGCAGGTAGAGGGGTGCTGCTCGGTGCGGGAGCTGAACACTGCCGACCTGCGTCGGAGAAAAATCGACTTCATTATCTCTACCGTGCCGCTGGAACTGGATTACCCGGCGGTGTGCATCAGCCCTTCCCTGCTGGAGCCAGACCGTGCCGTGCTGAAGGACGCTATCACGCGGTACAGCCAGAACCGCGCAGAACCGGAACCGGCGGTGCAGCCCGTGCAGGATGCACCGCACGCAGGCTCCAAGCTGCAGTATTATGCACGCCTGACCCGGTCCATGACCGGGCTGCTGGAACATCTGACCATCCAGCCCGTCAAGGCTCCCGGCAGCCGCGCTGCCCTCATCCATGCAGCGGCGCAGCTGTTCTGCCCGCAGGAAGCGGACGCCCGGCTGGTGGAGCAGCAGCTTCGCCGCCGTGAAACGCTGGGCGATACCTACATCAAACCCCTGTATGCCCTGCTGCTCCATTGCAGGACAAGTGCGGTAAAGGACTGCCGCTTGGGTTATTTGCAAGCACAGCCGCCGGTCTATGAGCCGGGGCGCATCGTGCTGGGGGCACTGGTGCTGCTGGCTCCGGATGACGGGAACGGCGTCCCGGTGGAGGTCATGCAGAATGTCAGCGGGCAGCTGATCGAAACGCCCCGGCTGATGGAGGCACTGCGCACCGGCCAGCAGCAGGAAGCGGCAGACCTGCTGGAACAGGGCTTTGACCGTGGCTTTTTTGCGGACTGCAAACCGCCGCACACAAAATGAACTGAAAACGAACTCCCGGCTTTTGCCTTTTTGGGCAGAGCCGGGAGTTTTTTGTTGTTGTAACAAGATACCTATTAGAGAACTTTTGAATCAAAAATCATGTATCCCAGAAAGTTGGCGAAAAGCACCAAAAACACGCAGTGCAATTTGTTGAAACAACAGCTTGACAGGGGCGAGAACTGTTGGTATTATAATGCCAGAGCTTTCGTTTCAACAGTTTCGAGTTTCATAACAACAATCGTGAAGGAGGCTGTTGTTCCCATGATCTACACCGTAACATTGAATCCGGCGCTGGACAAGACCGTTGAGATCCCGAACCTTGCGCTGGACACCGTAAACCGGATCACCAAGATGCGTACCGATCCCGGTGGCAAGGGCATCAACGTCAGCAAGGTGATCGCAAAGCTGGGTGGGACCAGCAAGGCTATCGGCATTCTGGCCGGTAACAGCGGCAAAGCCATTCAGGACGCATTGGACGGTGAAGGGCTTGCCCACAACTTCCGTTTCGTGCCCGGCGAGACCCGCACGAACCTGAAGGTCATCGACCCGGAAAACCACACCAACACCGACATCAACGAGCCGGGCATCGAGGTGGATGCCCCGGAGCTGACCGCCCTGCTGTACGACCTGCTGAAGGAACTGAAACGGGGGGATATCGTGGTGCTGGCAGGCAGCCTGCCGAAGGGTGCCCCCAAGGACACCTACTACACATGGGTGGAATCCTGCAAAAAGGCAGGGGCAAAGGTCTTTCTGGATGCAGACGGCGAGCTGCTGGCAGAGGGGCTGAAGGCTGCTCCCTATCTGGTCAAACCCAACAACGACGAGCTTTCCCGCATGATGGGCCGGGAGCTGAAAACGCTGGATGAACTGGCCGATGCCGGTCAGGCGCTCATCCGCAGGGGCATCGAACATGTGGTGGTGTCCATGGGCGGTCGGGGTGCGCTGTATCTCCGCAAGGACAGCGTGATCTACGCTCCGGCACTGAAGGTCAAAGTTGGCAGCACGGTGGGTGCCGGCGACAGCGTGGTCGCCGCTCTCGCCTACGCCGAAGCGGAAGGGCTTAGCGAAGAAAACACCGTTCGCTTGTCCATCGCCACAGGAGCCGCCAATGTGATGTGCAGCGGCACACAGGCCGCAGAGCGCAGCCAGATCGAAGAACTGCTGCCGCTGGTCACCTTCCAGCATCTGTAAAACTTCTTGAAAACACAACGGTAACTGTTATAATAAAAGGAGAGTTTCATTATGAAAGTCAAAGCTGTTCGTCTGCACGCCGCCAACGACCTGCGTCTGGATACTTTTGAACTGCCGGAGATCAAGGACGATGAGATCTTGGTCAAGGTCGTTTCCGATAGCATCTGCATGTCTACTTACAAGTGCGCCATCCTCGGCACTGGTCACAAGCGTGTGCATCCGGATGTAGCCGAGCACCCCGCCATCATGGGTCACGAGTTCGCCGGTGATATCGTCAAGGTGGGCAAGGCGCATCAGGACAAGTTCAAGCCCGGCATGAAGTTCACCCTGCAGCCCGCCCTGAACTACAAGGGCACCATGTGGAGCCCCGGCTACTCCTACGAGTTCTTCGGCGGCGACGCCACCTACTGCATCATCCCTGCCGAGGTCATGGAACTGGGCTGCCTGCTGGAGTACAAGGGCCGTGCTTACTACGAGGCTTCTCTGGCCGAGCCTATGAGCTGCTCCATCGGTGCTTTCAACGCCGCCTACCACACCAAGATGGGGGTGTACCATCACGATATGGGCATCAAGAAGGGTGGCAAGCTGGCGATTCTGGCCGGTGCAGGCCCCATGGGTTTGGGTGCTCTGACCTACGCACTGCACCGTGATGTGCGCCCCGGCATGGTGGTGGTCACCGATATCAACGAGGATCGTCTGGCCCGTGCGGAGTCCCTCTTCCCCCCGAAGGAGGTCAAGGAGAAGGACGGCATCGACCTGTACTTCGTCAACACCGCCAACATGGCAGACCCCGCTGCCGAGCTGCGGGAGCTGACCGGCGGTACCGGCTTTGATGATGTGTTCTGCTACGCCCCTATCGCGCCGGTGGTGGAGCTGTCCAGTGCTGTGCTGGGTCGTGACGGCTGCCTGAACTTCTTTGCAGGCCCCACCGACAAGCAGTTCAGCGCCAAGATGAACTTCTACGATGTGCACTACAATTCTACCCATGTCATGGGCACCACCGGCGGTAATACCGCCGACATGATCGAGTCGCTGGAACTGACCGCCGCTAAGCGCATCGATCCGGCTGTGATGGTCACCCACATCGGCGGTCTGAACGCCGCTGCCGAGACCACCCTCAACCTGCCCAAGATCCCCGGCGGCAAAAAGCTGATCTACACCCACCTGACCATGCCCCTCATCGCCCTGACCGATCTGCGTGCCAAGGGCGAACAGGACAACGACCCCCGCTATATCGCACTGGCTGACATTGTGGATGCCCACAACGGCCTGTGGTGCCCGGAAGCAGAGGAATATCTGCTGGCAAACTTCAACCCGGAGGACTAAGCAGAACGTGCCATGGGACAGGACAAACGCAGACAGGAGGAATCCCCCATGGAACAACGCCGCAATCAAATCGTGGAGCTGGTGAACCGCAAAGGCAGCATTAGCTTTGCCCAGCTCAAGGAAGCTTTCCCTTCCGTTTCGGAAATGACCCTGCGCACCGACCTGAAAGCACTGGATGAAGCCCGCCGTGTGGTGCGGGTGCATGGCGGTGTCAAGTCGGTGGAGCAGGTGGTAGGCACAGACGACCTGCTGAGCCGCCGTTCCGCCCGCAATGCCGAAGCAAAGCAGATCATTGCCGAAAAAGCCGCTGCTCTGCTGCGCCCCAACACCACCCTGTTTCTGGATTCCGGCAGCACCGCCACAGCAGTGGCCCGGTGCATCCCGGATCAGCCCATGCTCATCTACACCAGTGGTCTGAGCTGCGCCATGGAGCTGGCAAAGCTGGAAAAGCCCCATGTGTCCCTGCCGGGCGGCAGCCTGAACCGGTTCAGCCTGAGCGTCTGCGGTGCACAGAGCATCCAGACGATGGAGGGCATCAACTTTGATTTGCTGCTGCTGGGCGTGACCAGTTACAGCCCGGAAACCGGTTTTACCTGCGGCGTGGAGGATGAAGCACGGCTCAAGCAGACCGTGCTCCGCCGCTGTGAGCAGAAAGCCGTGCTGCTGGATTCCTCCAAGATCGGACTGAAAAGCACGTTCCACATCTGCGAGCTGTCCGATATTGATATTGTGATCTCGGACGGAAAGCTGCCCGTAGAATTTTTACAGGCCTGCCGGAACGCAGGCGTAACAGTACTATAAAAGGAGCGTTATTATGAAGATCATCCGCGCAAAAGATTATCAGGATATGTCCCGCAAAGCGGCCAACATCATCTCCGCACAGGTCATCATGAAGCCGGACTGTGTACTGGGTCTTGCCACCGGCGGCACCCCGGTGGGCACTTATGCCCAACTGGTGGACTGGTACAACAAAGGCGATTTGGATTTCTCCGAGGTCACTACTGTCAATCTGGATGAGTACCGCGGCCTGCCCAAGGAGCACCCCCAGAGCTACTGGTATTTCATGAACGAGAACCTGTTCAGCAAGGTGAATATCGACCCGGCCAAGACCAACCTGCCGGACGGCACCAATCTGGACACCGCCGCCGAGTGTGCCCGTTACAACGGTATCATCCACAAGCTGGGCGGCATCGACCTGCAGCTGCTGGGCATCGGCCCCAATGGTCATATCGGCTTCAATGAGCCGGGCGAAGCCTTTGAGCTGGAGACCCACTGCATCGACCTTGCTCCCACCACCATCGAAGCCAACAAGCGCTTCTTTGACGGCAACGAGGCCCTTGTCCCCAAACAGGCATACACCATGGGCATCAAGACCATCATGCAGGCACGCAAGGTGCTGGTGGTAGCCAACGGTAAAGCCAAGGCACAGGCCGTCAAGGACGCCGTGACCGGCCCTGTGACCCCTGCCTGCCCCGGCAGCATCCTGCAGCTGCATCCGGACTGCATCCTTGTGGCAGACGAGGAAGCACTGAGCCTGCTGTAAACTCCCAAAGCCAACTTCTTCATTTACCATAACTTTGCTCAAGATCCAACCAAAGCACAGAAAGGGCCGAACTCGTTGTACGGGTTCGGCCCTTTCTGTCAGAAATAAGATTTATCTTGCAATCTTACGCAAAGAGCAACTCCAAAAGAGCCGTCATGGAGATGGTGGGTTCGGCTGCTGCGGGATTTACGCTGAAAATATGCTGAAAAGAGGTCACCCCGATCGGTGGCCTCTTTTTTGCTGCCGCGAACTGTCTGGCTGCGGCAGCGGATAACAGCAATGTCCATTGCGCTTTGTTTTGCCCGGATGCGCACCCGCAGAAAGCTCTCCCTCGTCAAACTGCCCAAAATACGCCCTTAAAAGTTTACTTGACGCAATTTTCAAATCAATATATAATTGGGTCAGAAACCAATCATAGAAAAGGATGATTTCCAATGGCGCGCAGATACGACAGCAAAGAAGCAAAACGGCGGATCCTGACCGCCTGTGTCCGGCTTTTTCTGGAAAAAGGCTACACGAACACCAAGGTTGCAGAAATTTTAAAGGAAGCAGATGTTTCCGCCGGGTCGTTCCAGAATATTTTCCGCACCAAGGACGGCGTGCTGACCGAGCTGATCGGCATGATGTTCAGCAGGCAGTTCGGCGCGGTAAGGCCGCTGGCGGCAAACGCCCCCTCGCCGGTGTACCTCTACGCGGTGGAGACGGCTTTGCAGCTGGCGATGACCGAGCTGAGCGAGAATCTGCGGGATATCTATGTGGAAGCGTACACCTTCCCCGCCACGGCGGAGATCATCCACCGCAGCACCACGGCCGAGCTGCAGGCGGCGTTCAGCGCGTATCTGCCCGGGTGCGCCGAGTGCGATTTCTACGAGATGGAGCTGGGCACGGCTGGCATGATGCGCGGCTACATGGCACGGCGGTGCGACCCCTACTTTACGCTGGAGCGCAAAATACGGCGGTTCCTGAGCATGAGCCTGAGTGCGCTGCAGGTCCCCGCGCAGGAGCGCGAGCAGGTCATCGCTTTTGTGGCGGAGATCGATATGCTTGCCCAGGCGCGGAAGGTGGTAGATGCCGTGCTTGCATCGCTGTCCGTGCAGTTTGATCTGAAAGGATAACAAGGTTTGATGACAAGGAGGGAGTAACATGAAAAAATGGCTGATCTGGTGTTTGACGGTGCTGGCAATGGTGTGCCTGATACCGGGGATCGTGTTAAAAGCGGCGGCAGAAACAACCACGGTGCGCTGCAAAAACTGTGGGAGTGTGGAGACACGTGAGATCCTTGGATACAGAAAATATGATTCGAACTCTCATAGGTTTTATGTAGCTGAATGCCAGAACTGCCACAACGATGGCAATGTTTCGTATTTAAAGGTACATACCGGCGGTACCGAAACGCCCACCTGCACCAAAGGCAAAACCTGCGAAAAATGCGGCGCGGAATACGGCGAAAAAGACCCAAATAATCATGATTTGGTGCATCACGATGCAAAAGCCCCCAGCTGTACGGAAATCGGCTGGGATGCTTACGATACCTGCTCTCGTTGTGACTATACCACCCGCAAAGAGCTGCCCGCACTGAACCATGATCTGAGGCAGTCCGTGATAACAGCCCCCACCTGTACGGAAACCGGCTGGGCTTACGTTAAGTGCTCCCGCTGCGACTATTACGACACTCCGGTGCTGCCCGCGCTGAAACATGATCTGAGGCAGCGCGTGATAACAGCCCCCACCTGTACGGAAGAGGGCTGGGCTTACGTTAAGTGCTCCCGCTGCGACTATTTTGCCACTCCGTTGCTGTCCGCACTGAATCATGATTTGGAGCAGCACGCAGCAAAAGCCCCCACCTGTACAGAAATCGGCTGGAACGCTTACGAAGCCTGCTCCCGCTGCGACTATACCACCTATGTGGAACTGCCTGCACAGCATGATCTGGAGCAGCACGCAGCAAAAGCCCCCACCTGTACGGAAATCGGCTGGAACGCTTACGAAACCTGTTCCCGCTGTGACCATACCACCTATGCGGAGCTGCCCGCACTGAATCATGATTTGGTGCGTCACGAAGCAAAAGCCCCCACCTGTACGGAAATCGGCTGGGATACTTACGAAGCCTGCTCCCGCTGTGACCATACCACCTATGCGGAGCTGCCCGCGCTGAACCACGATTTGAAGCAGCACGCAGCGCAAGCCCCCACCTGTACGGAAATCGGCTGGAACGCCTACGACACCTGCTCCCGTTGTGACTATACCACCTACGCGGAGCTGCCCGCGCTGAACCATGATCTGGTGAATCACGATGCAAAAGCCCCCACCTGTACGGAACCCGGCTGGAACGCTTACGAAACCTGCTCCCGCTGCAACTATACCACCTATGCAGAGCAGCCCGCGCTGAACCATGATTATCAGGCTGTTACCGTAGAGCCCACCTGTGAAGCAGACGGCTATACTGTTTTTACCTGCTCCCGCTGCAAAGACAGCTACACCGCAGACCCGACCGATAAGCTGGGACACCAGTTCGGTGCATGGTCCCCGAACGGAACCGGCTCTCAGAGCGCCGATTGTCTGCGGCAGGGCTGCGCGCACACTGGCAGCACGGATTGCCGGAAGTTTACTTTCCGCACTGCGGAAGGCGAAACGCTGACTTTCTGCCCCGTGTGCGGGCAAGCAGAAAACGCCGCGCAGCTGGAAAAGATCGAAGCCGCAACGGCGTGGGCTATCAGCGGCAGTCTTTCTGCGGAGGATGTGACCGCACGGACGAATGGGGAATACCTGAGTGTGGCCTTTGAAACCGCAGGCAGCCTGACGCAGCCCACCGGTCGGGTAAGGCTCGCGCTGCCCGCCGGATTGCTGGAAGGCAAAACGCTTGTGCGCATTGCTCCGGACGGCACACAGACGGAGATGCCGTTTGAAACAGAGCGCGGAAAGCTCATCTATACGCTGGATTTTGCAAACAGCGCGCTGCCCGTAATGCTCTTCCGGCTGGTACCCCAGACCACCGCCCTCTGAACGCTTTTACAGCGGCACAAACAATAAAACGCAAAATGCCCGCTCACCGTGGTTTTCCACAGGTGGGCGGGCATTCTTTTGTGCCTTTTGGGGCATAAAAATACCCCCGGAGGATGCAGCGTTTTTTACGCTGTCTACTCGGTGGTCATTTCCATCGTGCTGTCGCTGTTCTGGCCTGTGGTGCAGACCGGCATCAATAACTTCGGCATCTGGATCGCCAACTCTTCCGAGACTTCTCCCATTCTGGCTCCGTTCATCTATGGTACGATGGAGCGTCTGCTGCTGCCCTTTGGTCTGCATCACATGCTGACCATCCCCATGCAGGACTGGCTGGGGCTGGATAACGCCGCCCGCATCAATAAGCCCTCCACCGTAGGCGAGAACTGGCGCTGGCGGCTGAAAAAGACCCAGCTGACCAAGAAACTCCAGAAAGAGATCTGCCAGCTGACCACCCGCTACGGCCGGAAGAACTGGGCGTGAGCGTAAGGGAACTCAATACAAAGGGCAGGGCGGCCTGTGGGCCGCCCTGCCCTTTGTTGCGGAGTGCCCCCTTGGCAAACCCGGCGGGATTGCGCTATAATAGAGCCGTAACAGTTCCACAAAGGTGTGGTAAGGGAGGTGTGGTCATGATCCGGGTGGCGATCGTAGAGGACGACGCGGAGGTACAGGGGGTATTGCAGGAGTATGTCCGGCGGTATACCCGGCAGTACGGGACAGAGTTTGAAGTGACGGTCTTTGCGGACGGGGTGGATATTCTGGAGGATTACCGCGCGGTCTACGATATTATTTTTCTGGATGTGGAGATGAAGCATCTGGATGGCATGACCACGGCAGAGCGCATCCGGCAGATGGATGCAGACGTCATCCTGATCTTCATTACCAATATGGCGCAGTACGCCATCCGGGGCTACTCGGTGGGAGCGCTGGACTATGTGCTGAAGCCGGTGCCCTACTTTGCCTTTTCGCAGCAGCTGCTCAAGGCGGTTGCCCGGCTGGAAAAGCGGGCAAAGCACTACCTGACCGTGCCGGTGGAGGGCGGGCTGCGCCGGCTGGACACCGCAAGCATCTATTATCTGGAAAGCGAGGGTCACCGGGTGCACTTTTACACCGACGAGGGCGATTTTTCCGCCCCCGGCGCCCTCAAGGCCTTTGAGGAAAAGCTGGCAGACTGCCCCTTTGCCCGCTGCAACAGCGGCTACCTTGTCAATCTGGCACAGGTGCGGGAGCTGCGGCAGAGCACCGTGCAGGTGGGCCCCTGCGAGCTGCAGGTCAGCCGCCCCAAGCGTAAGGCTTTTCTTGCCGCACTGACCGACTACATCGGAGGTGAAGGCTCATGACCGCGCTGCCGGATATCCCCCGGCTGTACACCGCCCTTGCCGAGTGTCTGGCGGTGCTGCTGTTCACCCCGGCGCTTGCGCCCCGCTTTTCCAGGGCGGTCACCGGGGGCATCACCCTGCTGTGGGCGGCGGTGCTGTCGGCCTTTCTGGGGCTGACGGGCAACGTGCCCGGCGGGCTCTGGATCCCCTGCATGGTAACGGCCATCGGGCTTTCCTACTTATATTTATGGGGTGTGTGGAGCATCACCCTGCTGGAAGCCGGGTATCACTGCGCCCGGGCGTTTATTCTGGCAGAGCTTGCCGCCAGCGTGGAGTGGCAGCTGCACTGCGCCCTCTGGCCCGCCCGCGGCCCATGGGAGCCGCTGTCTTTGCTGCTGCTGGCGCTGGTGTATGGGACGCTGTTCGGCATTATGTGCTATCTGCAGCACCGCCGTCCCCAGCCCGCCGGGCACTTACAGATCGGCGGCAGCGCCGCCCTGACGGCGGTCATGTTGGCGCTGACTGCCTTTGCGGTGAGCAATCTGGGCTTTCTGCCCGGCAGCGAGATCAACATGAGCATTTTTTCCATCCGCACACTGGTGGATTTTTCCGGCGTGCTGATCTTATCTGTGCAGCACGAGCAGCTGCAGGAGAACGCTTTGCACAGCGAGCTTGCCGCCATGGACGAGGTGTTGCACCGCCAGTACGAGCAGTACAAGCGCAGCAAGGAGGGCATCAACCTCATCAACCGGCGGTACCATGAGCTGAAGATCCAGCTTGCCCGCATCCGGGAGGAGCAGGACCAGACCAAGCAGAACGCCGCCATTGCTGCCATGGAGCAGAACATCCGCCAGTACGAGGCCGAGAACAAGACCGGCAACCCGGTGCTGGATACCCTGCTCACCGCCAAGACCATGGAATGCCAGCAGGAGAACATTACCATCACCAGTGTAGCGGACGGCAGGATGCTGGGCTTTCTCACGATCCGGGAGCTGTGCACCATCGTGGGCGTGGCGCTGGACAACGCCATTGCCGCCGTGCGCGCCGAGCCGGACCCCGAAAAGCGGCTCATCAAGGTGGCGGTGTACAGTCAGGGCGGTTTTGCCATGCTGCGGTTCGAGCATTATACAGAGGCCGCCCCGGCACTGGATGCGGACGGTCTGCCGAAGCAGGGGTCGGACCTGAAAAGCGTCCGCACCACCGTCGGGCAGCACGGCGGCAGCATGACGATGCACTGGGAAAACAACTGGTGCACCCTGCGGATCTTATTTCCGCTGCCCAAAAACAAATAATTTTTACGGCAGGTATCCCCTGCCGTTTTTTTGTTGTCTGGCAGGGTGCACAAATACAATGTTGCAATATTTGTGTATTAGCACAATAAAAATTGAAAATTTATTGTAACTTTTGCAAACTGTGTATCCAAAACGACAGATTGTGCAAAAGATGATAACGATGCGCAAATATCCGTTATAATGGGTCACAGTTGGGTACGGCCCAAAAAATATAAAAGAATATGGAGGAGACAACACAATGAAGCGCGATCCGAACAACAAAAAGCCCACAAAGTTGCTGACAGCTGTTACAGCACTCTTACTGGCAGTTGGAATAGTGGCAGATGTAGCAATGTTTGGTGTGTTTCCCAGTTCTCTGGACAAGGCATTCCCTGGCCAGAATGGAGACCCGGAATTGCAAAAAACATCTTATGCAAATGGTTTGTCAGTGGCTCAGAAAATCGAGGAGGAAGGCGCGGTCCTTCTGAAAAATGACGGCGCTCTGCCGTTGGCAGGAACAAACCGAAAAATCAATCTTCTGGGCTATGCTTCCGCAAATCCGGTTTATGGCGGTACGGGTTCCGGTGGCAGCAGCTACACTGCAAACCGGACAGATTTTGTAAAAGCCTTTACGGATGCAGGTTTTGAAGTGAATCAAAATCTGGTCAATCTCTACAGACCCAAAAACAACGAAGGCGGAAATACATTCTCTGTTGATTTTTCCATCCCGGAACTGCCTGCAACCGAGGAATTGGCTAAGAACATGGGTGTGGAGTACCAGTATACTGGAGACTGCTCATTTGAAGCAATGAAGGATTTTTCGGATACTGCTGTGGTCGTGTTCTCCCGCAAGGGCGGTGAAGGCAATGACCTGCCCACTTCGATGGCTGAAAATACCTCGTATGCACCGGATCAGAGCAAGCATTATCTGGAACTGAACAGCGCGGAACAGTCTTTGCTGGAACAGGCAGAAGCGACATTTGATAATGTTATCGTTCTGATCAATTCAGGCAATGCTATGGAACTGGGCTTCCTGAATGATGAAGGCGTTGATGCAGCCCTCTGGATCGGTGATCCCGGTGATGTGGGCACGATTGGAATTGTCAACATTCTGACGGGCGCAGTCAACCCCTCTGGCCGTCTGCCGGATATCTACCCTTATGCAGTAGAAACGACCCCTTCTTACTACAACTTTGATACCTTTGAGTATACCAACTCTAAGGACTGCTTCAAAAACTTCGAAAGTCATCCTGCCTACCTTGTAGAGTATCAGGAAGGCATTTATGTGGGATATCGTTATTACGAAACCCGTGAAAGCTACGATTACACTACCCGTGAAGGAGAGAATCTGACGGGACTTTCCTACAATGATGTAGTGCAGTTCCCCTTTGGCTATGGCTTGAGCTACACAAGCTTTGACTGGGAACTGGAAAACACGATTCCGACTACCGTTACCGCACAGGATACGCTGGAGTGGAATGTCAAAGTTACCAATACTGGCAATGTGGCTGGCAAAGATGTTGTGGAACTGTATTACAGTGCGCCCTATTACAGTGCAGCTGAAGGCGGCAGCGGCTTGCAGAAGGCTGGCGAAGTACTGGGCGGCTTTGCAAAAACGAAGGAATTGCAGCCGGGCGAAACGGAAACGGTTACGATTTCTATGCCGGTAGAGCAGATGGCTTCTTATGATGCACAGAAGTACTACACTTCTACCGGTTCCTACGTGCTGGAAGCTGGCGAGTATCAGATTTCTCTGCGTACGGATTCTCATACGGTGAAAGATAATCTGACCATGACCTGCAAGGTTGCTGAGAATGAAGTGTTCCAAGACAGTGCGTTTGGCAGTGGTGTGGAAAACTGCAAGTATGTCGGCAAGCGCTCTTCGGACGAGGTGGTAGCAACAAATCAGTTTGATGATGCAGCTGGTGATGTGGCTTACCTCAACCGTGACACTTGGCAGATCGTTCCCGGTACCAGCAAGGAAGCAACTGCTGAACAGCTGGAAGCCTTCAACAATGCGCTGTTAGTGGATGATAGCTATGTGAATGCAGATGACACTGCGCCGACCTTTGGTGCAAAGAATGGCCTTACGCTGAAAGACATGGAAGGCCTTGCCTATGATGATGCACAGTGGGATAAGCTGCTGGATCAGCTGACCCTTGATGATATGTACAAACTGCTGGGCGCAGATGGCTGGGGAAGTGCAGCAGTTGATAATATCGGTAAGGGACAGACTTATGAAATGGACGGCCCTGCCGCTCTGAGTTATGTGTTCGATGCCTTTATGGGTACCTGCACATATAAGACGGTTACTTATCCGGCAGAAGTTCTGCTGGCGGCTACTTGGAATGTAGACCTGGCTTCTGAATTTGGCGATGCAATCTCGCAGGAAGGAAAGGCGTGGAATATTTCCGGCTGGTATGCACCTGGTGCTAATACCCACCGCAATGCATTTGCTGGCCGTAACTTTGAGTACTATTCTGAGGATGGCTTCCTTTCTGGTTCCATGTCCGCTGCTACGGTTGGTGCGGCAGAGAAAAATGGTATGTACTGCTACATTAAGCATTTTGCACTGAATGAGCGTGAGACCTGGCGTCATTATGGTCTGTGCACCTGGGCCGATGAGCAGGCAATGCGTGAAATTTACTTCATGCCGTTTGAAAAGGCTGTGAAGGAAGGCGGCAGCACGGCTGTGATGTCTTCCTACAATAATATTGGTACTACTTGGGCCGGTGCAAGTACTGCACTACTGACCAATGTCCTGCGTAATGAATGGGGCTTTATTGGCACTGTGATTACGGATAACAACGAGGAGCATGGCTTTATGGATATTGAAAAAGCTGTCTTGGCAGGTGGTACCAATCTGCTGTTTGGCTGGGGCACTAAGACCTTCGATAACCTGAGCCAGACTGCTACCGGTCAGCTGAAGATGCGCGAAGCTGCACATCAGTATCTGTATACGCTGGCGAATAGCTACGGTGTAGATGTAGATGCGCCTGTGCCTATGTGGCGCACGCCTGCACTGGTAGGCAGTGTGATTGTCTATGTGTTGGTTCTGGCAGGTGTTGTGGTGATTCTTCGCCGCCGCAAGTATAATAAAACGCTGGCTAATACCAATGCAGGTGCGGATGTGAGTAAGGCATAAGTACTGACCCGTAATCAAAACTGTCTTCCTTCTAATCCCGGAACACGGCTGCACGGCAGTTACGACCCGCAGCCGTGTTCCCTTTTGGAAACAGAATCACGCTTCTTCTCCTTATGCGTGGTCCTGTTTCCAAAGGCAATACCGTTTCTACTGAAAGGAGATTTCCCCGTGAAATATCAGGATATTATTGCAAAACTGAGTCTGGAACAGAAATGCGCCCTGCTGAGCGGCGGCACGGTGTTCACCACCCGGGCGCTGCCGGGCAAGGGCATCCCGGCCATTACCCTGTCGGACGGCCCCAACGGCGTGCGCAAGCAGGCGGGTGCGGCTGACCATCTGGGCCTGAACCCCAGTGTGCCCGCCACCTGCTTCCCCACCTCGGCCACTGTTGCCAACAGCTGGGACCCGGCACTGGGCGAGGCTGTGGGCGCAGCCATGGGCGAAGAAGCAGCGGCACAGGGCGTGTCGGTGCTGCTGGGCCCCGGCCTGAACATCAAGCGCAGCCCGCTGTGCGGCCGCAACTTCGAGTATTTCTCGGAGGACCCCTACCTTGCCGGTAAGATGGCGGCGGCCTACGTCCGCGGCATCCAGAAAAACGGCATTGCCGCCTGCCCCAAGCACTTTGCCGTGAACAGTCAGGAGCTGCGCCGCATGGCCTCGGATTCCATCGTGGACGAGCGCACCCTGCGGGAAATTTACCTGACCGGCTTCGAGATGGTGGTCAAGGAGGCGCAGCCCAAGACCATCATGTCCGCCTATAACCTTGTCAACGGCACCTACGCCAACGAGAACGCCCACCTGCTCATGGATATCCTGCGCAGGGACTGGGGGTTTGACGGCGCGGTGGTCACCGACTGGGGCGGCAGCAACGACCACGCCCTCGGCGTAAAGAACGGCTCTACGCTGGAAATGCCCGCCCCCGGTGGGGACGCCATCCGGGAGCTGATGAAGGCGGTGCAGACCGGCAAGATCACCGAGGCAGACGTGGACGCCCGGCTGGAGGAACTGCTGGAACTGGTGTTTACCACCAAGGCGGCGGTGGACGCCGCACCCGGCAAGTTCGATGCCGATGCCCACCACGCGCTGGCACGCCGGGCTGCTGCCCAGAGCATCGTGCTGCTGAAGAACGAAAACAGCCTGCTGCCCCTTGCAAAGGGGGAAAAGGTGGCGGTCATCGGCGACTTTGCCCAGACGCCCCGCTATCAGGGTGCAGGCTCCAGCGCCGTCAACTCCATCAAGGTGGATTCCTTCTTGGACTGCCTTGCCGAGAGCGGCCTGAACAGCGTCGGCTACGCCAAGGGCTTTGACCGGCAGGGCAAGCCCGATGAGGCACTGAAAGCCGAGGCGGTGCTGCTGGCAAAGAACGCCGACGTGGTGCTGCTGTGCATGGGTCTGGACGAGATCAAGGAGAGCGAGGGCATCGACCGCGCCGACATGAAGCTGGCCGAAAACCAGCTGGAACTGCTGACCGCTGTGGCGGCGGCAAACCCCAACGTGGTGCTGCTGCTGAGTGCAGGCTCCTCGCTGGAAAGCGATTGGGTCAAGGACTGCAAGGCTCTGGTCTACGGCTGCTTGGGCGGTCAGGCCGGTGCAGGCGCACTGGTCGAGGTGCTCACCGGCGCGCAGAACCCCTGCGGTAAGCTGGCTGAGACTTGGGCGCGCAGCTACGCCGACACCCCCGCAAAAGCGCATTTCGGCGGCGACGGCCCCACTGTGGAGTACCGCGAGGGTCTGTATGTGGGCTACCGCTACTACGACACCGCCGGTGTGCCCACCGCCTTCCCCTTCGGCTACGGCCTGAGCTACACCAGCTTTGCGTACAGTGACCTGAAAGCAGACGAAAAGGGCGTGACCCTGACTGTCACCAACACCGGCAGCTGTGCAGGTGCCGAGGTGGCGCAGCTGTATGTGGCAAAGCCGGATGCAAAAGTTTTCCGCCCCGTCAAGGAGCTGAAGGGCTTTGCCAAGGTGCAGCTGGAAGCCGGAGAGAGCAAGGCCGTCACCATCCCGCTGGACGATAAGGCGTTCCGCTACTGGAATGTCAAGACCGACCGCTGGGAGGTGGAGGGCGGCAGCTATCAGCTGCTGGTGGGCGCTTCCAGCGCCGATATCCGCCTGACTGCCGCTGTCACGGTGGCGGGCACCGGCGCACCCGACCCCTATGCGGGCAAAAATCTGGAGCATTACCGCACTGCGCAGGTGCAGAACGTGCCGGATGCGGAGTTTGAGGCGCTGCTGGGCCGTCCCATCCCGGAGAACAAGGTGCACATCGACCGCAAAATGACGCTGGGCGAGATGGGACACGGACGCAGCCCCATCGGCTGGCTGGCAGCGGCGGTATTGGGCACCCTGCTGCGCCGCAGCATCAAAAAGGGCAAGCCCGACCTGAACATCCTGTTCCAGTACAATATGCCTCTGCGTGCGCTGGCCAAAATGACCAACGGCGCCATCAGCATGGGCATGGTGGACGGCATCGTGATGGAGCTGCAGGGCTTCTGGATCATCGGCCTTGTGCGGGTGATTTTTGAGGCCGTGAAGAACCTCGTGCTGAACAGCTGCATGGAAGAGCGCTTGAAAAACAGCTGAAAGGAAGCAGGCTATGAATTTCTGGAATAACTTTGCGGCAAAGCACCCCGCCGCTGCCAAGTGGGTGCGCGAGGGCGGCCTGTTCGTCATCGTGTCCAACCTCATCACCGTGTTCAAGTACCTGCTGCTGCAATTTCTGCCCAAGGCCTTTGCAAGCCTGCCAATGGTGGATTTCGGCTGGCCGGGCATTGACATCACCCTGTTCGGCGAGACCTTCAAGTGGAACATCCTCGGCTACGATGCCGCCCACGGCGGTCTGCCCTACTTCTGCGCCTACATGATCGCCATGGTCATCGGCGAGTGCATCAACTTCCCCATCCAGCGCAATTTTGTGTTCCGCAGCAAGGGCGATCTGGCAAAACAGATCGGCTGGTATGTGCTGGCCTTCTGCATCATCACCTGCATCGTCAACTCCATCAACTGCATCTGGGTGGCGGTGGCCGGTCTGCTGGTACCGGACTTCATTTACAACATCGGCACCACCGTGCTCAACGGCGGCATCTCCATGGTGATCTTCTTCTTTGTGAATAAGATCATCTTCCCGGAGGGCGAAAAAGCCGCCAAATAATAAGCTATTCTCCTTCATTTTCTTCTTCTCATCATAAGCCAGAAGGGCTGCTCCGTTCTCCGGGGCAGCCCTTTTGGTTTGAAGGAGAGAACCCCCTCGGCCATCTTATTTTTGTTTTTCTGCACAAAATGTTCTGCGGGCAGGGTTTTCCTCTTGACAAGCGGGCAAATGTTTCGTACTATATTTAGTAGTATGGAATCAAAGACGCTGTACGCAGGTTTCAGTGTGACCCTGTACCCGTTTCAGGCAAAGCGTGCCTGTTTGATATAAAATGGAACCGTAAAGAGAAAAGCCGTATGCTTTTGCCCGTGCCGCCGGTTTTGGGTGGTGCGTGTGGTTTTGGTGTCACTTTTTGCATTGAAAGCTCTTTCTATATCATTGCCCGTGTCCTGCTGCGCAGCGTCTCCTGCTTTTAATTTTGCATTGAATTGAAACAAAGGAGAGTGAACGCAATGACCGCGATCGGAGTGATCGTGGCCTTGATCGTTGCTGTTGTCGGTGTGGCTGCGGGCTATTTTATTGGTTACAACAACCGTAAAAAGACTGCCGAAGCCCAGATCGGCAGCGCCGAGGCCGAGGCTACCCGGCTGGTGAACGAGGCGATCAAGACCGCTGACCAGAAGCGCAAGGAAGCGGTTCTGGAAGCAAAGGACGAGGCTTTCCGTCTGAAAGCCGAGGTCGATGCCCAGAAGGCAGAGGCCGACAAGGAGATCAAGCAGCGCCGTGCGGAGATCAGCCGTCAGGAGAACCGCATCGACCAGAAGGAAACCGCCCTCGACCGCAAGACCGAGGTACTGGAAAAGAAGGAAGAGGAGCTGAAAAAGCGCGCCGCTGAGGCCGAGGAGCGTCTGGCCGAGATCGAGGCCCTGCGCGCCAAGGAGATGGAGCGTCTGGAAACGCTGGCCGGTCTGAGTCAGGAGGACGCCCGCGAGGTGCTGCTGCACAAGGTGGACGAGGAGCTGACCCACGAAAAGGCCGTGCGCGTTGCCGCCTACGAGACCGACCTGAAGGAAAACTGCGACAACATCGCACGCAACCTGATCGGTCAGGCCGTCAGCCGCTGCGCTGCCGACCACTGCAGCGAGACCACCGTCAGCGTGGTGCCGCTGCCCAGCGACGAAATGAAGGGCCGCATCATCGGCCGCGAGGGCCGCAACATCCGCGCTCTGGAGACCGCGACCGGCGTGGACCTGATCATCGACGATACCCCGGAGGCCATCACCCTGTCCTCCTTTGACCAGACCCGCCGCGAGGTGGCCCGCATGACGCTGGAACGCCTGATCGGCGATGGCCGCATCCACCCCGCCCGCATCGAGGAGACGGTGGAAAAGTGCCGCCACGAGCTGGAGCTGCAGATGAAGCGCGAGGGCGAGCGCGCCGTGATGGAGCTGGGCATCCATGGCCTGCACCCGGACCTGATCAAGCTGATCGGCCGACTGAAGTACCGCACCAGCTTTGGCCAGAACGCCCTGACCCACAGCATGGAGGTGGCATGGGTGGCCGGTCTGCTGGCAGGCGAGATGGGTGTGAATGTGACCATGGCACGCCGTGCCGGTCTGCTGCATGATATCGGCAAGGCACTGGATCATGAGATCGAGGGCAGCCATGTGCAGATCGGTGTGGACATCTGCCGCAAGTATAAGGAAAATACCCAGATCATCCATGCCATCGAGGCTCACCACGGCGACGTGGAGCCTAAGACCCCGCTGGCCTTCATCATTCAGGCTGCCGACGCCATCAGCGCTGCACGCCCGGGTGCCCGCCGCGAGAATGTGGAAAGCTACGTCAAGCGTCTGGAAAATCTGGAGGAGATCTCTTCCAGCTTCGAGGGCGTGGAGCAGGCCTTTGCCGTGCAGGCAGGCCGCGAAGTGCGCATCATGGTCAAGCCCGATGTCATCAGCGATGATCAGGTGATCCTGCTGGCACGCTCTATTGCCAAGAAGATCGAGGACACGCTGGATTACCCCGGCCAGATCAAGGTCAATGTGATCCGCGAGAGCCGCGCTGTGGAGTACGCAAAATAAAGTTTTGTCCAAAAAGCTGCCGTGCAGATGCACAGCAGCTTTTTTCTGCTTGTAATCCGGCGGCAAAAAAGGTATCATGGAGAAAAACAGACCGAAAGGGGAGAACCACTATATGAAACATGCAAGAAAATGGCTGGCTTGCCTGCTGGCGGGTGCACTGGCACTGGCGGTGCTGGCCGGATGCAGTGCACTGATGGGCGGCACGGTGCAGAAGGATACAGAACAGGCCAAGGCCCTGATGAAAGAGGTAGACCCCAGCCTGACCTATAATACCGATCTGGAAGATGCAGCCAGCCGTTTGGCAGACTGGCTGGTGGAGGACTCCACCCAGCTGACCACCCAGTCCGGCCTGCTGACACGCAAGGTGCCCATGACCACCGGCTCCGGTGCCATGCTGGATACGAATGTGTACGATTTTATCGATCATTCCACCAGCTTTCTGTTCCTGCCCAGAGGCGTGGTGATCGGCCTTGCAATGAACAACGAATGGGGCTTTACCGGCTACTTATATGCTCCGCCGCTGAGCGAGGCGGGCAGCGCACTGCGCAGCTATGCGGCAGGCTGCACACAGATGGGCGCGGTGTTCATTGAATACGGCGGCGAGACTTACGTAGTGGCTATGTTTGCCTAAAAACCGAAAAAACGGTGTTTCCCTGCTGAGAACGGTGCGTTTTCAGCAGGGATTTTTTGTGTCTGGTATATGCACAAAAACAGGCTGAAAGTACGACTTATGCACAAAAAACGAAAATACGCAGGTGAAATCTCTTCATCTGTTCCCCTGAAAAATACAAAAAACTCATGTTTTCGTGAAACTGTATTTTGAGCAACTACAGTATATCTTCAAAACTGCACAAAAACAAAAACAAAATTTTTGCTGACCATTGGTCAAAGCACAGAAAAACAGCCGGAAGCCTTTCCTTTTCAGGCGGAACAGCGTATAATGCGGATATCGCACAAAGGTGTGCAGTGCTCCAGAGGAGGAGCAAAAAACCTTTGTGCATTTTTCACCATTCAATGCTTTACCTCAATAAAGCATTGAGGTAAGAGAGAGGGAAAAAATATGAAATTCGATCGTCGTATTTCTCGCCGCAGCTTCCTGGCTGCTGCAGGCGTATCGGCTGCTGCACTGGCTCTGACTGCCTGCGGCGGCTCTTCCAGCACCGCTGCTTCCGGCTCCACCGCTGCTTCTGGTGCAGCCGCCTCTGCTGAGGGCGGTGTGCTGAACGTCATGCTGGAGACCGAAGTCCAGTCTCTGGACCCCCAGCTGGCTACCGACGGCACCTCCTTTGAGGTCATCGCCAACTACACCGACGGCCTGATGCAGATGGATGCGAACGGTGCAGCCGTGGAGGCTCTGGCAGAGAGCTATGAGCTGAGCGAGGACGGCAAGACCTACACCTTCCACCTGAAGGATGCAAAGTGGTCCAACGGCGATGCCGTTACCGCAGCAGACTTCGTGTTTGGCTGGCAGCGTGCTGTTGACCCCGCAAACGCATCCGAGTACGCCTACATGCTGAGCGATATCGGTCAGGTGGTCAACGCCGCCGACATCATTGCAGGCAACAAGCCCGTCACCGATCTGGGCATCACCGCAGTGGACGACAAGACCCTGAAGGTGGAGCTGAACGTTCCGGTCAGCTACTTCCTGAGCCTGATGTACTTCCCCACCTTCTACCCCATGAACCAGAAGTTCTTTGAGAGCTGCGGCGATACCTACGGCACCAGCGCAGACACCGTGCTGTCCAACGGTGCATTCGTGCTGACCAGCTATGAGCCGGCCGCCACCGCTTTTGAGCTGGTGAAGAACGCCGATTACTACGATGCCGACCGCATTGCTCTGGACGGCCTGAACTATCAGGTCATCAAGGACAGCCAGCAGGCTCTGATGAGCTATCAGAACGGCGATCTGGATATCACCCTGCTGAACGGCGAGCAGGTGGAGCAGGTCAAGGACGACCCCGAGTTCACCAGCGTGGGTGCCGGCTACCTGTGGTACATCAGCCCCAACATGGACGCTGTGCCGGAGCTGGCAAACCTGAACCTGCGCCGTGCCATCACCTTTGCACTGGATCGTGATTCCATCACCAATGACGTGCTGAAGGACGGCTCTTCTCCCGCCTACACCGCAGTGCCCGCACAGTTCGCCACCGGCCCGGATGGCAGCGATTTCAGCGCCGACCAGACCAAGTTTGCAGAGTTCTGCGCATACGATCCCGACAAGGCTGCAGAGTACTACGAGCAGGCCAAGGCTGAGCTGGGCAAGGACTCCTTCTCCTTCACCATGGTCGTCGATGCCGACGATGCTCCCCAGAAGGTTGCTCAGGTCGTTCAGGAGCAGCTGCAGACCACTCTGCCCGGCTTTACTCTGGAGCTGAAGGTGGAGCCCAAGAAGCAGCGCGTGCAGGATATGCAGGACGGCAACTTTGAGATCGGCCTGACCCGCTGGGGCCCCGACTACGCCGATCCCATGACCTATCTGGGCATGTGGGTCACCGGCAACTCCAACAACTACGGTCTGTGGAGCGATGCTGACTACGATGCCGTCATCGCAGAGTGCACCACCGGCGATCTGTGCACCGATCCCGAGGGTCGCTGGGAAGCCATGTATGACGCTGAGTCCATCGTGCTGGAGCAGGCCGCCATCTTCCCGCTGTATGGTCAGTGCAACGCCGAGATGATCTCTTCTGCCGTGACCGGCGTGGACTTCCACCCGGTTGCTCTGAACCGCGTCTTCAAGGACGCAAAGAAGAGCGTCTGATCCTGATCGAGAACTGAAATGCCGCACAGTGGCAGCGTGATTGCCGCTGTGCGACTTTTTGGCTTTTGCACTGTCCGCGTCCGGCGCACGGATGACCGCGGCAGAAAAAGCCGCCCTGTCTTGAGCAGGGAGAAGAAGAAACTTTAAGGGGGTCTACCCAACGTGAAAAAATACACGCTCAAGCGTATCATCACTTCGTTGTTTACGCTGCTGGCCATCCTGCTGGTGTTGTTCATCCTCATGCAGCTGATGCCCGGTTCGCCCTTCAACGATGAAAAGCTGACACCGGAAATGCGCGCATCCCTGTACGCAAAGTACGGTCTGGATCAGCCCATCTATGTACAGTTCTTCCGCTATGTGACCAACATGCTGCGCGGTGACTTCGGTGTCAGCTACAATATCTCCAAGAACACGCCCATCTCCCAGCTGATCCAGTCCCGTCTGCCCATTTCCATCCGTGTGGGCGGCATGGCTGTTACACTGGGTGCCATCGTGGGCCTTGTGCTCGGCATCATTGCAGCCCTCAAGCGGGACACCATCTTCGACACTCTGGCCACCATCATCTCGGTCATCGGCGTGTCGGTGCCGTCTTACGTGATCGCACTGGCCCTGAGCTATACCTTTGGCTTCAAGCTCAAGTGGTTCCCCATGCTGTTCTCCGCAAAGGACGTGTTCGGCTCCAGTGTGCTGCCCAGCATCTCGCTGTCCATGTTCACCATGGCTTCCATTGCCCGCTTTACCCGCAGTGAAATGATCGAGGTTCTGGACTCCGATTATATGCTGCTGGCCGAGAGCAAGGGCATTTCCGGCCCGGCGCTGATCTTCC
>OGEQ01001107.1_pt1 | contig 23971 bp, 19 predicted proteins | sample 1570731 | NCBI WGS metagenome assembly OGEQ01 (sample SAMEA2582132, study PRJEB24529) | metagenome | biome: Human gut stool | place: China | collected 2011
ATGAAGCGACTTATGTGGTCTTTGACGTGGAAACGACGGGACTTTCAGCCATTTATAATGACTTGATCCAGGTCGCCGCTTCTAAGATGTACAAGGGTAATGTCATTGAGGAGTTTGACGAGTTTATCGATCCGGGCCATCCTTTGTCCGCCTTTACGACCCAATTGACAGGGATCACCAATGAGCATGTCCGGGGGGCCAAGCCCTTGGTACAGGTCTTGAAGGAGTTTCAGGCCTTCTGTGAGGGAACGGTTCTCGTTGCCCACAATGCCACCTTTGACGTGGGCTTCATGAATGCCAACTATGAGCGCCATGGTCTTCCTAAGATCACCCAGCCGGTCATCGATACCCTAGAATTTGCCCGCAACCTCTATCCAGATTTTAAACGGCATGGCTTGGGGCCATTGACCAAGCGGTTTGGAGTAGGCTTGGAGCACCACCACATGGCCAACTACGATGCGGAAGCGACGGGGCGCCTGCTCTTTATCTTCATCAAAGATGTCGCTGAAAAGCATGGGGTGACCAATCTCAAGGATCTGAATATCGATTTGATCGATGAGAATTCTTATAAGAAGGCGCGGGTTAAGCATGCGACTCTCTATGTTAAGAATCAGACTGGCCTTAAGAACATGTTTAAACTGGTCTCTCTTTCTGGGACCAAGTATTTCGAAGGAGTTCCACGGATTCCCAAGACTGTGCTGGATGCCCACCGCGAGGGCTTGATCCTCGGATCGGCCTGCTCAGAAGGGGAAGTCTTTGATGCCGTCATGTCGCAAGGTGTGGATGCGGCAGTCGAAGTGGCCAAGTACTACGACTTTATCGAGGTTATGCCACCGGCTATCTATGCGCCCCTCATTGCCAAGGAGCAAGTCAAGGACATGGACGAACTCCAGACCATTATCAAGAGCTTGATCGAAGTGGGAGATCGCCTCGGCAAGCCCGTTCTTGCGACAGGAAATGTCCACTATCTGGAGCCGGAAGATGAGATTTATCGGGAGATCATTGTCCGTAGTCTCGGTCAAGGGGCCATGATCAACCGGACCATTGGGCACGGAGAAGATGCCCAGCCAGCGCCACTGCCAAAAGCGCATTTCAGAACCACCAATGAAATGCTGGATGAATTTGCCTTTTTGGGAGAAGACTTGGCACGCAAGATTGTTATTGAAAACACCAATGCACTCGCAGAGACCTTTGAGCCGGTCGAAGTGGTCAAGGGGGACCTCTATACGCCATTTATCGACAAGGCCGAAGAAACAGTTGCGGAATTGACCTATAAGCGAGCCTTTGAGATCTATGGTAATCCGCTCCCTGATATTGTCGATCTGCGAATTGAAAAAGAATTGACTTCCATCTTGGGGAATGGATTTGCCGTGATTTATCTGGCATCGCAAATGCTGGTGCATCGTTCCAATGAGCGGGGCTACCTGGTTGGGTCGCGTGGATCCGTTGGATCCAGCTTTGTCGCGACCATGATCGGGATCACCGAGGTTAATCCACTTTCGCCTCACTATGTTTGCAGCCAGTGCCAGTACAGCGAGTTCATCACCGATGGTTCTTATGGATCTGGTTTTGATATGCCAGACAAGGATTGTCCGAACTGTGGCCACAAGCTCAGCAAAAACGGGCAGGATATTCCTTTCGAAACCTTCCTTGGTTTCGATGGGGATAAGGTACCCGATATCGATTTGAACTTCTCTGGAGAAGATCAGCCAAGCGCCCACTTGGATGTCCGCGATATCTTTGGGGAAGAATATGCCTTTCGGGCAGGAACGGTAGGTACGGTCGCAGCTAAGACTGCTTACGGTTTTGTGAAGGGCTATGAGCGTGATTTTGGCAAGTACTACCGCGATGCCGAGGTCGAGCGCTTGGCTCTTGGTGCAGCTGGGGTCAAACGGACGACCGGTCAGCACCCAGGGGGAATCGTTGTTATTCCCAACTATATGGATGTTTATGACTTTACTCCGGTCCAATATCCGGCAGATGATGTGACAGCCGAATGGCAGACCACTCACTTTAACTTCCACGATATCGATGAGAACGTCCTCAAGCTCGATGTCCTGGGACATGATGATCCGACCATGATTCGGAAACTTCAAGACTTGTCAGGCATTGATCCAAATGATATTCCTATGGATGATCCAGGGGTCATGGCCCTCTTTTCTGGGACGGAAGTGCTAGGGGTGACAGCCGAACAGATCGGAACGCCGACAGGGATGTTGGGGATTCCAGAGTTTGGGACCAACTTTGTTCGGGGCATGGTCGAAGAGACCCATCCGACGACTTTCGCAGAGTTACTTCAGCTCTCTGGTCTGTCTCACGGTACCGACGTGTGGTTGGGAAATGCCCAAGACTTGATCAAGGCGGGCATTGCCGATCTATCGACCGTTATCGGGTGTCGGGATGACATCATGGTTTACCTCATGCACGCGGGGCTCAAGCCTAAGATGGCCTTTACCATCATGGAGCGCGTGCGGAAAGGGATGTGGCTCAAGATCTCAGAAGAAGAGCGCAATGGCTACATCCAAGCCATGAAGGAAAACAATGTCCCTGAATGGTACATCGAGTCCTGTGGGAAGATCAAGTACATGTTCCCGAAAGCCCATGCGGCGGCCTACGTTATGATGGCCCTTCGGGTGGCTTACTTTAAGGTGCATCACCCACTTTATTATTACTGTGCCTACTTCTCGATTCGGGCCAAGGCCTTTGACATCAAGACCATGGGGGCAGGCCTTGAGGCCGTGAAAGCGCGGATGAAGGAAATCGCTGAGAAACGCAAGAACAACGAAGCTTCCAATGTAGAGATTGACCTCTACACCACCCTTGAGATTGTCAATGAGATGTGGGAGCGGGGCTTCAAGTTTGGTAAGCTAGACCTCTATCGCAGTCAGGCGACAGAATTCTTGATCGATGGGGATACCCTGATTCCACCATTTGTTGCGATGGATGGTCTGGGAGAGAACGTCGCCAAGCAAATCGTGCGGGCGCGTGAAGAAGGAGAATTCCTCTCTAAGACCGAGCTCCGGAAGCGCGGCGGTGTTTCGTCCACCCTGGTTGAAATGATGGATGAGATGGGCATTCTTGGCAATATGCCAGAGGATAACCAGTTGAGCCTCTTTGATGATTTGTTTTGATGGATTCAACGATCCTCGCTCGGTTTGAGGTTGGCTAATGATAGAAAAGAAAAAAAGAGCAATACCCTGGAAGTCAGGGAAAGTCATTTCCATTCGCCTACGAAACGGCGTCTATGTTTTAGCACAAATGGTGCGAGAGCCCTATCTGGTGTTTTTTAACCATTTCAAGCAGGAAAATAGCTGGAAGGGAGTGACCTTGCAAGAGGAGAATATTCTCTTTTGTAAAGCAGTCACTCGTCAGTTTCTACGCTCTAGTCCTGTAACGATTGTCAAAGACCTTGAGCCCCTGTTAGATTATCGGTTACCCAAAGAATGGATTTATAGCCATATGGGTGGGCACCCGATTACGGTTTCGGTGAAGGGACGGGAGCGCCAAGTAGCTGGTTTTGGCCAACGGCTTTCCTTGGTTCAGGCGGACAAGGAAAGTGGTCAACCAGAGGATAATCCTCTGCTGGGACTCTTCCAAGCCTATATCCTACCAGATATACAAGAACAGGATTGGGAGCGGGTAGGGCAGGCTGAGCTCATGTCTCTCGAAGTTTTTCCAACGCTCAATGAACGTCTCTATCTCTGCTTTCTTTTTGGGAAAAATGTGAATCCAGAGCTAGATATCTCATTAGGAAAGCCCCTGCCCGATGAGTATGAAACCTATCTCGATATTCTTAGCAACAGCCCAGAGGCGCGACGCCTCTATCTGGGTAAGGAGGATAACTAAGAAAGGAATGGAACATGAAGGTAGAAATTTTTGCAGAAGACAAACCAGCTGAAAAAGTCTTTGAGTACAAGCTAGAAGTGGCAGACAATGTGCTGCTCCTTTCCACTGCCATGCTCTCAGGAGCGATTGCTCTAGCCAGCTTATTTTCAGCCTTGAAAGATTAACTGACAGCCTCTATTTTCCTTTTGAAAATAGAGGTTTTTCAGTCCTTTCAGATCTGATAAGTGTTTTCTTTGGCACTGGATTGTGTTACAATTTTTAGTAACAAGTGTTTATAACAAGGAAACAGAAAAGATGAAACAGAGGAAAAGCGCGTGGCAAGATATTTAGTAGGGCCTTACAATAATAGTTGGAACTTTATGGATGCGCTTGAAAAAGCGCAGGATGGTGATACCATCGAGTTTGAAAATGGGTATGTCTTTCAATGGCCGACAAATAAAGTGATCGAGATCGACAAGAACCTTCATTTTGTGGGGCATGTGGTCCCAAATCCAAATGGCAATGGGCGCATGTTTAACAACACGATTGAGGCTTCCTTCCGATTTGTAGAGGGAGCTCAGGTGACATTTGAAGATCTGTGGTTTAAAGTTGGTGGGAATTACACTACCTTGCTCTTATGGAATAGCTCAGATATCACCTGTAAACAGGTCTATTTTGAAGCAACCACTCCAACAAATAATGAATTTTTTATCTATATGGATACGCATTCGAAGTTGACACTGGAAGGAGTCGGGATGAAGGTTCCGGAAAAACACCAAAGTGCCATCGGTATGTCCGCTTCGGAATTGACTATTCGCAATTCAACGATTTTTTCTAAGATTGATCTGTCAGAAGGATCTAAATTGGCCTTAGAAAATGTCCATATTGAAATATTTGGGAATAATACGATCCATGCCAAGGACTCAGAAGTGATCGCAAAAAATTCAACGATTACAGGCGGGGATCTGGAAAAGGACTTTCCACCAGTTTGGTTGAGGAATGTCATCTGGGAGTCTGAAAACTGTAAAATTGAGTTGCCTACTGGTACTGGGGTCTGTCTTGATAATAATGTTCAATTCAATTCGGATTCGGATCATATGACCTCCATCAATTCATACAATAGTATGATCCGAGCTCATCAAGCTACATTTTCAGAATTTTTATGCGTCTATGAAGAATCCTTTGCTTCCCTGACTGGAGAAACAACCTTCTTGAATGAGAATGCCGAAACCATTTCATTTGGAGTTTTTGATGATGGTGTGCTGATGGCTGAGCATATGATTTGTCATAAGATTGCGGATCCCAATATACGGCTTCAAGGTGGAGCCTTTGCGAAGGTGGGCACCATGACCTATAAGCAAGGGGATGCGCGTGATCTGACCAAGGAAATTGAGGATGACTGTGATTATCTTGTTGGTAGAGAAGTGGCCAAGGGCAATGCGCAAGTCGTTCCTACGGGACAAGCGACGGATGCAACGGTGGCTCCAACTACCGCAAGAGACTCTGGACCAGAGAAGAAACAAGATGCTCTTCAAGAACTCAATAGCCTGATTGGTCTTGAAAAAGTCAAACATGAGATCAAGAAAATGATCAACATGGTGGAATTTAACAAGAAACGAATCGCCAGTGGCAAGGCTCCTGAAAAACAAACCCTTCATGCTGCCTTTATGGGAAATCCTGGTACAGGGAAAACCACTGTGGCCCGTCTATTGGGACAAGTGCTCTTTGATGCAGGTGTCCTCTCAGGGGAAGAATTCCGTTTCGTGGAAGCAACGGAGTCCGATCTGATCTCTTCGAATATTGGAGGAACGGCTGAACAGACCCAAGCCCTGCTTGAAAAAGCGCGAGGAGGCATCCTCTTTATTGATGAAGCCTATAGCTTGGATAAAAAGGACAGCGGTGCGGACTTTGGGATCGAGGCGATCAATACCATCCTCAAATTTATGGAGGACAATCGTGACGACATCATGATAATCTTTGCCGGCTATACCAAGGAAATGGAAGAGTTCTTAAAGACCAATCCAGGCCTTCGTTCTCGGGTGCCAAATAATTTCATCTTTGAAGATTTCACAGGAGATGAGATTGTCCAACTGGGTGAAATGATCCTAAGCAAAGGAGACTACAAACTCGAAGACCGGGATTACTATGCGCGGCACGTTAAGCGGGCTTATGATGGCTCGCTAGATAAGAGCAATGGTCGCTGGATCCGGAACCTGGATGAGCAATTGACCAAGACCATGGCAGATCGGGTGGTGGCCCAAGGTTCTGACGATATTGAGACTATCCTCAATAGCGATATCGATGCTGTCCTTAACCAAGGTAAGTATCAAGCAGGAGCCGACAAGGAAGAAGATGGGATGGCTGCCCTCAACCGTTTGGTTGGAATTGCTAAGGTGAAAGAGCAAGTCGAACAATTCGTAGCCATGGCTGAGTTCAATCAAAAACGGGCTGAACAAGGTGGCATCGTCGAAGATACGACCTTGCACTCTCTCTTTCTTGGAAATCCTGGTACAGGGAAGACCACCGTGGCCCGTATTTTGGGCAATATCCTCTTCCAAAAAGGGGTTATCAAGCAGAAGAAATTCATTGAAGTTTCGCGGAGCAATCTGGTTGGAGGCTACCAAGGTCAAACAGCCTTGAAGACGCGTGAAGTTTTGGAGAGTGCACTGGGTGGAGTCCTCTTTATCGATGAGGCCTACACGCTCTATACCGGTTTAAATGATGATTTTGGGAAGGAAGCCTTGGATGAAGTCCTCAAATTTATGGAGGATCACCGCCGCGATATCGTCATTATCTTTGCTGGTTACACGAAAGAGATGCACGACTTCTTGCAGGTCAATTCAGGTCTACAAAGCCGAATCCCGACTACATTTGATTTTGAAGACTACAGCCCAGATGAGATCGTGGAGATCGGTTTGTTAGGATTGCGTAAGCAAGGTTACCAAGTCAATGAAGCCCTTTATGGAGAGATTGTGAAAGGGAATTATATGCGTGCCAATGACCATAGTAATGGTCGCTGGGTCCGCAATCTCAATGAAAAACTCTTGCGTCAAGTATCAACTCGGGTAACCCGTGAAGGTAGTACAGACTACAATTCCATTTTGGATCAAGATTTGGAAGCTTTGAGAGAGAATAGCAGTTCTGAACAACCCCATACAGTGGATGATCAAGGCTATGTTCTTCCTTAAGCTAGAAGGAACAAGAAAAAGGATTCTGCAGGAGCGGGATCCTTTTTGCATGGACTTATGGTATACTAGGAGGAGATCATTCACTTATGAAGGAGAAAACAATGGTTTTACCAAATTTTAAAGAAAACCTCGAAAAATACGCTAAATTGTTAGTGGCGAACGGTATCAACGTGCAACCTGGCCATACCTTGGTCTTGAACATTGATGTGGAACAAAGAGAATTGGCCCACTTGATTGTGAAGGAAGCCTATGCCTTGGGGGCCCACGAAGTGATTGTCCAATGGGCAGATGATTTCACTACCCGGGAAAAATTCCTCCATGCACCGATGGATCGTTTGGACAATGTGCCAGACTATAAGATCGCGGAGATGAACTACCTCTTAGACCACAAGGCTAGTCGCTTGGGTGTGCGCTCGTCTGATCCAGGTGCCTTAAATGGTGTTGATGCAGAGAAGCTTTCTGCCTCTGCTAAGGCCTTGGGCATAGCCATGAAACCAATGCGCATCGCCACTCAATCTAACAAGGTCAGCTGGACCGTTGCTGCTGCAGCAGGTTTAGAATGGGCGAAAAAAGTCTTCCCAAATGCGGCGAGCGATGAAGAAGCAGTGGATCTCCTGTGGGATCAAATCTTCAAGACTTGCCGAGTCTATGAGGAAGATCCAGTCAAGGCTTGGGAAGAGCATGCTGCTATTCTCAAGAGCAAGGCAGATACACTTAATAAGGAACAATTCTCAGCCCTTCATTACACAGCCCCAGGGACTGATTTGACTCTTGGCTTGCCGAAAAACCACGTCTGGGAATCTGCCGGAGCCATCAATGCCCAAGGTGAAAGCTTCTTGCCAAACATGCCGACAGAAGAGGTCTTCACAGCTCCTGACTTCCGTCGTGCTGAAGGTTATGTCACCTCTACAAAACCGCTTAGCTACAATGGGAACATCATCGAAGGCATCAAAGTGACCTTTGAAAATGGAGAAATCGTAGATATCACCGCAGAAAAAGGCGATCAAGTCATGAAAGATTTGGTCTTCAAAAACAAGGGAGCGCGTGCCTTAGGTGAATGTGCTCTCGTACCAGATCCAAGCCCAATTTCCCAATCAGGCATTACCTTCTTCAACACCCTCTTTGATGAAAATGCCTCTAACCACTTGGCCATCGGAGCAGCCTATGCAACCAGCGTAGAAGGTGGCGCAGAATTCACAGAAGAAGAACTCGAAGCAGCCGGCCTTAACCGCTCAGACGTCCACGTCGACTTCATGATCGGCTCAAGCCAAATGGATATCGACGGCATCCGAGAAGACGGAACCCGCGTCCCAGTCTTCCGTAACGGAGATTGGGCAATATAGGGAGCAAAACAGAAATCAGTAACTCGAAGAGTTTGATTTCTACCTCGCTTTTCGATTTTAAGGCTCGGGCAAAAAAGGTCCACAGGACCTTTTTAGTACCCCCGCCCAGTTGATGAGGAAGGGGCTTGCTTTGCAATCCCTATCTGCCGCCTCAAAACAGTGTTTTGAGCCATCAACCCCTGTGCCCAAAAAATAATAGAGTAAAAAGTATCCAACTGCTAAGAAGTTGGATACTTTTTTTGGTCAAAACTTGATCATCAAAGTAAAATCAGGTATGATGGATGGTATGTTCTTTTATGAATAAATAAGATAATTATGACTGTCTAAGAATAAAATAGTATAGAAAGTAAGATCAATCTATGTTTAAACCAGCAAAAATCGATCGTTTGCCGAAAATGAATTTTCGATATCGTTTGTTAAAAGTAGAGAATGAATGGTATTTAATAGACGTCGATCGACCAATTATCATCACCTATTTTCTTCCATGGTTTACCTATTTTATCCCTCATAAAGGTTATCAGCTAACAGAGGATGAAGTAGAAGCAATAGCTCCGAAAGTTCTTAAAAGAGATAAGAACATACTTTCAACTCAGACTAAAGCAGGGATTTCAACACTTGGTGCTGGTTCCTTAGCAGTTTTACTAGGTAGAGCCTTTCCGATAGAGGATTATTTATATTTTACTTCTCATCTACTGAATCTAGTGCTAATGATCCTTATTCTAATCATTGCTTTTGGAATTCGCATCTGGATCAGCATCGGGAAAAAAGAGTCGGTCATAAATCCTTCTAAGAAAGCTAAGATAATGTATTGTCGCCCAGTAAGATTTAGGTTACTACTAAAAAATTTTCTATTAGTAACATTGGCTTTATTTCTTTCAGCTGTATCATTTTGCTTTGTTCTGAGTACCAGTAAACCAAATCTAATTCTTCATGTGGCCTTGTTTGCTTTTTCATTGGTTTTTTCATCACATGGCAATTTATTATTATATGCTTCAGGCGAGGATTATAAGGCTAAAGTCAAGTAGATCCAGTCAAGTGAAATTCAGAAGCAAGAGTAGCGGCCATCTGCTTTTGGATTTTAAAACAATTTTTTAGAAAGGAGCATGTCATGAAAAACGAAAAGAAAGTCGATATTGAGCAGGCGAACAAAGTCTACTTTAAAAGTTTAGCCAATACACGTGCTTCAGCGGCTATGATGATCAATTCGTGGACAGGCGTATTCTGTTCGCGATTGAAATCATTTGCTTTTATTCGTATGATGTATCAAAAGGTATAAAACCATTTAATCATTGGTTTTTCGATATCCTAGTCATCTATTGTCTTTACCATATCATTACATTTTTCTTGCCGTTAATGGGGGCATTTATATATAGAAGACAAGTATTGTCAACGACCCTACTCTTATTCACCTATGCAGGGATGTTTTTATCGCTCCAAGTCATGGGCTTGCTCATCATTGTTTCTGCTCTGGCAAATAAAGAATTTGAGGTAGGTTTCCCGAAATATGGCTTCATCGTCATTCCTTTTCTTGTGATTTGTACCTTATTGGGCTTTATTTATCATTATTTTTGGCTTAAGAAGCAGTTAAAGATTGGCTTTTCACCAACTAGAACCTTGGGAAATTATTTCGCAAAATCAAGTAGTTACAGTAGCAATGCCCTAACGATCATCCTCGTCTGCTCCATGATAGGAGCGGCCCTTACTGGCTATTATGGAGTGGTGCTAGGAGTATCCGTAAGCATACTATTCAGTTACGCCTTTACTCAGTTGCTGACAGAAGTGGGCTACCTTTTGTATTTGAAAACGAAAAGCAAGGAATACTGGGAGGATGAACCTGAGGATAATCCGACGTTGTGGGATTTACTATGGAATTGGTTGAAAGGCTTCAGTCTGAAAAAAGCTAAACATCGTATTTTATTAGAAATTTTAGTTTTTATATCCTTTACAGTAATTGCCTATAATTCAGGATATTCTAAAACAGGTATAAAATATCCATTTTGGCTAGTGTGGGGAGTAAGAATTTTAGTTTATACAATTGTGCTTGATCTATTTATCAGTACAGTGCACTCTATCATACGTAAGTTTTCGAATAAAAAGCAATGCAAAAAATAACGAAAAATACCTAACCGAGAGTTCCCTCAGTTAGGTATTTTTGTCATTTACGCTATTCTAAAATCAAGAGTCCTTCTTTGATTTCAAATGGGTTGTTTGGGTTGATGCGGTCATAGAACATGATGCCGTTGGTGTGGTCGATCTCATGTTGAACAACGATGGAGTTGTAGCCTTTGAGTTTGATGCGTTTCTTTTCCCCATCTTTTGTGAAATACTCAACCGTCACGCGGGCATGGCGAACCACATAGCCTGGGACGTTGCGGTCTACAGAGAGACAGCCTTCCCCGTCGCCAAGTGCCGCATCTTGAACAGAATGGGCGACAACCTTTGGATTGTACATGACTTCTTGAAGGCTATAGGCTTCTTTTGGTGGGTTGCCATCGGCATCTTCTGGATTGGGAACCAAAACAGCGATGATTCGTTTAGAGATATCCAGCTGAGGGGCAGCGAGTCCCACTCCTCCACGGAGGCCAAGTTTTTCAGCCATAACAGGGTCTTGAGAATGGTGCAAGAATTGCATCATTTTTTCACCCAGGATAATTTCCTGATCAGACAAAGGGAAGGTCACATCTTCTGCAACAGCTCGAAGTGTTGGATTTCCTTCGCGGATAATGTCATCCATATCAATCAAATGGGACGCTCTTGTAACTTTTTCAATTGCTTTCATCGTTTTACTCTCACTTTCTTTCTACCCTCCATGATAACACAAAAGAGCCTAAAATTAAAGTTATCTGTCGATGGTTTCCGCATGTTTGATGGACAAATCATTCATCCTTTTTGCATCTAAAATCGTATAGATTCGTCCTTCTCTTTGGACTAAGCCCTCTTCAATCATCTGCTTGATAACGCGACTAAGGTGGCGGTAGCTGATCCCAAAACGCAGGGCCAGCTGATTCATCTTGGGTTTGAGGGTCCCATTTTCATCGCAATGTTCCAGAAAATGCGTAGCGAGGCGTTCCTTGACCGAATAATGAAAGTTGGCAGGAGCCAAATAGTTGATCTGGTGCAATTTCTCAGCCAAGGTCTTGGCCGTAGAGCGCAAAAAGGTTGGATCAAGCAGGAGGCGTTTCTTAAAGTGCTGGGCTGGGAGCTGGACGACTAGCGAGTCCTGGTCTGCAATGACCGATGTAATACAGACCCGATCGAGCAGGAGCTCAATCTCTCCTAAGAGTCCAGGTTTTTCTTGGATTTCAAGGATGGTGTCGCTACCATTTTCAAGACTGTGGACGATCTTGAGCCGGCCTTTGAGAAAATAAGGAATGACATCTTGCTCAGAACCCTGGCGGCAGATATAATCTCCAGCCTGGTAGAGAACGAGGTCCAGCTGGCTGAGGCAGTCGCCCGGAAAGATCTGGTCCAATTGGTAGTCTGTGATGATTTCCTTGAGTCTGGTAGATGGGGAAATTTTTTTCATCTCAATCTCCTAAAATAGGACAAATGTCCTGTTTTTCTATTTCTAAATTGATTATACTAGGATTCTATTAAAAATACTAGTTTGAATCTTTTCTGAAAAAACCAGTAAAATCAAATGTTACCAGTAAAGTGTAGGAAATAAACAATGAAAAAAACAATGGAAAGAATCAGTCTCTTGAGCTTGTCGCTCATGTTGATCTCATCTTTTTCAATAACAGCCGGTTTGCCGGCTATGAAGGCCTATTTTAGCCACTTCGGCTATTCAGCAGGCCAGGTAGAACTCTTGGTTTCCCTGCCAGCCTTTGCGGTCGTGGCCATGCTCTTTTTAAATAGCGTGATCGAGCGGTGGATGAGTGAGCGTCAGATGATTGTCGCAGGGCTTTTACTCTTTTCAACTAGCGGGCTCTTGCCTTTGGTCGTACAGGACTATCCTCTCATCTTTCTGAGTCGTTTTCTCTTTGGTTTGGGGACAGGAATGATCAATGCCAAGGCTATTTCGATTATCAGTGAGCGCTACTCGGGCAATGACAAGACTCGGATGCTGGGCTATCGGGGATCTGCTGAAGTGGTGGGCTCTGCCATCTTGACCTTTATGGTGGGACAACTCTTACCCCTAGGCTGGCCAGCGATCTTTGCCGTATATGGTGGTGGTTACTTGATTTTACTCCTCTATATCCTTTTTGTCCCTTATCCTAAGGAGAAAAAACAGGCTAGCTTGAAGGTGAAAAAGTCAGGATCCGTCCGCCTTCGCTCTCCTCAATGGCGTTTTAGTCTAATGCTAGCCGTGATTGCTGGTATCATCATTTGTTTCAATTCCATCATTAGCCTGCGCGTGCCGGATATCATTGTTGACGCTCGTATGGGAACGGCGACAACAGCTGGAACCGTCTTGAGTCTGATGCAATTAACAGGGATTGTAGCAGGGGTAGGCTTTGCCAGTTTGACACATGTTTTCAAAAAGAACTTGCTCATGATCATGTGCATTGGTTTCGGTCTAGCTCTGGCTTTGATTGGCTTGTCCGGACAGCTGTGGAGCTTGGTTCTAGGAACCCTCTTAGCCGGATTTACTTACAGTACGGGAGTCACCAGTATCTTCTATCACCTATCTGAAAAAATCCCGACCAATCTCCTGAACCTTGCGACCTCGCTGGTCTTGATCGGCTGCAATCTCGGATCAGCCCTCTCTTCTTTCTTCATCCAGTTGGTGACGCCACTAGCTCCCTCTAATAACCTGCTCTTTGTCTGGATTGGTGCTTTGATGGTCCTAACGGGAGTTTTTGCCTCACAATTGTTAGCACGAACGAAATGATGGAGAAATCATTTCGTTTTTTTAATTCAATCTATTGCGTCCTGTCACTAGCTCGTGTTATTATAGGAGGAGTGTGAAAAAAAGATTAGTTTAAAGGATAGAATAATGAAAAAAATCATGGAGAAAGTGAGTATTCTCGCGCTTTCATTTATTTTGACGACCTCGTTTTCGATTTCGAGTGCGCAGTCGGCCATGTTTGCCTATTACAAGGGAATTCCTCACAGCATGATTGAGCTCTTGGTCTCGCTTCCTTCTGCCGGGATCATGGTTTCACTCATCTTCAATAAATGGATTGGACGCCTATTTTCAGAGCGTCAGATGATTGTGACAGGCTTAGTTGCTTACGCTCTATGTGGCTTTATTCCCTTAATCAGTCCAGCTTATCCGGTTGTCTTTTTGTCTCGGATTATTTTCGGGATGGCAGTTGGTTTGCTCAATGTTTCTGCCATTGCCATTATCAGTGAGCGCTATAAAGGAAAAGAACGCGTCCAAACCCTTGGTATTCGTGGTTCTGCAGAGGTTGTTGGGACGGCCGTTTTAACCTTTGGAGTCAGCCTCTTGATTCGCTTTGGCTGGCAGGCTGCCTTTCTCGTTTACGGCATCAGTATTCCTATCTTACTTTTGTATCTCTTATTTGTGCCCTATGGATCTACGACGGAAGCAGTGGAGGAAAAACACCGGGATGTCAAGATGACAGGGGGTCAATGGCGGACAGCGCTCGGCTTAGCAGTCGTTGCGGCAGCTATCGTCTTGTCCAATGTCATGATCACCGTTCGGATTCCAAGTGTGGTAGAGCAAGTGGGACATGGCACTGCCCAAACTGCGGGGGTTATTTTAGCAGCCATGCAATTTGTTGGGATCTTGGCAGGTTTGGCTTTCTCGCCCTTGACCTATCTATTCCGTGATCGTTTATTATTGGTTTCGGGAGTAGCTTATGGTGTGGCCCAAATGTTGATCGGGGTCTCTCCAAATCTCTTGATTCTTGCCCTTGTAACCATTGCTTCTGGCTTCGCCTACAGTGTGGCTTTGACAACAGTTTACAATGTCTTATCTGATAAGATGCCAGCAGGGGTCTTGAGCCAGGCAACGTCCATTGCGGTTTTGGGATGTAGTACAGGTTCGATCGCAACGACCTTTGTCCTTAGTCTATTAGGGACGATCTCATCTGCTCCAGTCTTCATTTTTGGATTTTCTGGTATCCTCATGATCCTGGTTTCCTTTTTTGGCCTTTGGATTGTGCGAAAGAGCGGGAAGTAATTATGCGGCTAGATAAATTTTTAGTGGATTGCGGCGTGGGGAGCAGGACCGAGGTCAAGCAACTCCTCAAGCAAAAGAAAATCGCAGTAAATGGGAAAAATGAGACAGCAGGCAAACTGCAGATTGATCCAGACAAGGATCAGGTGACCTTTATGGGAGAAGACCTGGTCCATGAAACCTTCGTGTATTATCTGCTTAATAAACCAGCTGGGGTCATCTCAGCGACTGAAGATGATCACCACCAAACTGTGCTGGATTTATTGGATGAGACAGCCCGTCACAAGGAAGTCTTTCCTGTCGGGCGCCTGGATATCGATACCCATGGCTTGCTGCTTTTGACCAATAATGGCAAGCTCGCTCATGCCATGCTTTCGCCGAAGAAGCATGTGTCGAAGATCTACCGTGCCCAGGTGGATGGGATCATGGATGAGACAGATGTAGCCCGTTTTGAAGCAGGCATTGCCCTCAAAGACTTCACCACCTTACCTGCGAGATTGCAGATCTTAGAGGTGAATGAGGCAAATACCAGCTCCTACGTCGAAATCGAAATTGCTGAAGGAAAATTCCATCAGGTCAAGCGCATGGTCGCTGCCTGTGGCAAGGAAGTGGTGGATTTAGAGCGGATCTCTATGGGGCCTCTAACGCTAGATTCAACTCTTCAATTGGGAGCATGGCGGAGACTCCATCCTTCTGAACTCAAGTCCCTAGAGGTCTTCGGAGTTCCCTTATAAGCAAAAAAACAAGCAGTCTGATTCTTACAGACTGCTTGTTTTTATTTGTATCAAGAAAATGTACTGAAAAGACAAAAAATGAATTTAATTGCTTGTACTATCAAAGCAAATTGTTTATAATGAAAAAAGATAGGTTGTGTATAAATTCACAATATGTAGTGATAATTTTTCGACTCACATACCTTATCTAGTAAACGTAGAAAAAGGAGAAAAATCGTTTATGAAAAAGTGGCTCTATTCTGTTGTGACAACAGTTGCCCTATTTTTACTAGCGGCTTTAGGATTTGCCAAACCCAATAGTCCAGCTAAAGTCCATGCAGATACGATCAATGATGTTGTGACATCTGTAAACATCTCGAAATCAACTGGTGGAGCGATTACAGATCCACTCGGTGTTTGGGAGAGTTTTCAAGTTGAAGCAAACTTTGTGTTGCCAAATGGTCGTGTAAAAAAGGGAGATAAGACCGTTATCCAACTTGGAGATGACTTTAAGGTCTTTGAAACGGACACCATTGACCTGCTGGATCCAAGCGGTCAAAAAGTTGCGACAGCAACAGTAGATGATCAAAGAAAAGTCATCACCGTAACCTATACGGACTATCCTGAAAGAATGGCCAATGTGACAGGGAAACTGCGTTTCTTTGCGCGTGTAGACCACCAAGTCGTCAAAGGACAAAAGACACTTGATTTTACTCTTACGATCGATAAGAAAGTGATTTCAGGTGGGAATATCGATTACAAAGGGGTCAATCCAGGTGAGAATCCTCCTACTCCAGAAGTCTTTAGCAAGTGGGGGTGGACCAACTCAGATGATAAATTAAAATTGACCTATACCTTGAACATCAATCAAGGCCACACAGCCCTTCATAATATTGACATTAAAGACCAATTGGCCTTTACAGATGGAAAAATCAAAGCAGATTCTGTCAACATCCATACAGGAACTTGGCAGGTTAGTGACGAAGATGGGGCTTATCATTTAAAAGATACCACAAACGTCACCAAGAATTACTCCCCTGTTGTCAGCGCTGATGGTCGTTCTCTAACGGTTCATATTGGAGATCTAGCTCCTGAACAAGGGATGACTGTTCGCTATGATGTCTATCTGGACAAGGTCCCAGCTATCGATACCAAATATAAAAACAATGCTAGCATAACAGCTACAGAAATCAAAGAGCAAAATAAAGTTGCCGTCATCCGTTATCAATTTCTTGATGGACAATTTAATGGTGAGAAATATTCCTTCACGATTCATAAAAAAGGTGAAAATGGTCAAGCGCTTGCCGGCGCCGTCTTTGATGTGACAGCAGATGATACTGGTGAGCAAGTGGGAACCATTACGACAGATGAGAATGGTGTTGGTACCATTACGGGCTTGATCAAACAAGCTTATACGGTTCAAGAAATTCAAGCTCCAACTGGCTATGTTCTCTCAGAAGAACTTATCAAGATCAGCAAGGACGATTTTGGAAATGACCTTGCGATTTCTCGTGATGTTGTGAACCAAAAAGAAAAGACAAGCGTTGCTGGTCAAAAGACATGGAATGACAATGACGATCAAGATGGCAAGCGTCCGTCAAAAATCACAGTCAACCTCCTAGCAAATGGTGTCAAAGTCGCTTCTAAAGAAGTGAAACCAGATGCTACAGGAACTTGGGCTTATCATTTTGATAATCTCGATATGGTCGATGATGCTGGCAATGTTATTGCCTACACTGTTTCAGAAGAACCTGTTGAAGGCTATGAAGCGACTATTGAAGGAACCAATATTACCAACAGTCGGACACCAGAAGTTGTTGAGATTCCAGTAACGAAAGTTTGGAAAGACAATGATAACCAAGATGGCGTTCGTCCTGACAAGGTCACTGTTCGTCTCCTTGCAGATGGTACAGAAGTAGCTAGCCAAGAGCTAAGTGCAGCGACTGATTGGAAGACAGTCTTTACCAATCTTCCAAAATACAATCACGGCAAACAAATTGTCTACACAGTCACAGAAGACACAGTAGCCAATTACTCTGCTGCGATTGATGGAACAACCATTACCAATAGCTACAAGCCAGGTAAAACCAGCGTCACTGTTACAAAACGTTGGGAAGACAACAATGACCAAGATGGCAAACGTCCAAATACCATTAAGGTACAGCTCTATGCAGATGGCAAAGCTCAAGGAAAAGAAGTAGAACTTTCTGCTAAAAATAACTGGACTCATACCTTTAGCAATTTGCCTCTAAAAGCGAAAGGCAAAGAGATTCAGTACCAAGTGAAAGAAGTTGGAACAGTCAAAGGCTATACTAGTACGGTCGATGACAGTAACAAGGGAAATGTAGTGATCACCAATAGCCGCACACCAGAAGTAACGGAAGTAGCGGTCAAGAAGATCTGGGATGATGCAGACAATAAAGATGGTCTTCGTCCTGAAAAAATCACAGTTCGTCTCCTTGCGGATGGTCAAGAAGTAGCTGTAAAAGAAATCACAGCTACTGATAATTGGCAGGCAAGCTTCACGGATCTACCTGTATACAAGGAAGGTAAGAAGATTGCCTACACGATTACAGAGGATCCAGTAGCAGGTTATACAAGCAACATTGATGGTTTCACGGTAACCAATCGTCATACACCACCAACAACACCTCCTACCACACCACCAAGTACACCGCCAACGACTCCGCCTACAACCCCACCAAGCACACCGCCAACGACTCCGCCTACAACCCCACCAACAACTCCACCGACGACACCACCAACAACGCCGCCAAGCACACCGGAAAAACCAGAAACTCCAACTACACCAAAAGAAGGAAAGAAAAAAATTCTTCCATCAACTGGTGAAGTTGTTGCTTACGGATTGACCATACTCGGTGCACTCTTAGCAATTTTTGCTTTGGCTTTGCTCTTGCGTGGTAAACGGAAAGAGAAATAAGCTTCATACCGATAAAGGGGCTGGGACAAAAGTCCTAGCCTCTCAATTATTTTTGGATTGTCGAGCAAGACGCAGTGGTTGAGTGGGCTCTACTACGCTGATTTCATCAGCTTTTACAGCCCTACTCAACTGTGCGGAGGTGGGACGACGAAATCAAATTCTAACGAATTACCGATTTCTGTCCCACTCTCTTTTGAATAAGTTGCTTGAAGAATGATCCATCAAATTGTCCAAATTCCCAAGGTTCTTTTTAGAAAAGAGAAAAGCTCCTCTCGAAGGAAACATAAGTGTTTGACAGAAAGATGAAATCTTGGTAGAATAAGAAGGTCGAATAGACAACTAACTCTTTCTTGGTAGCAGGATATGCCAAACCTGCCACTCGGATAGAGCATAAAGAAAAGGAGCTTATCATGGCAATCTCAAAAGAGAAAAAAAATGAAATCATTGCACAATACGCACGTCACGAAGGTGACACTGGTTCAGTAGAAGTACAAGTTGCTGTCCTTACTTGGGAAATCAACCACTTGAACGAACACATCAAACAACACAAAAAAGACCACGCTACTTACCGTGGTTTGATGAAGAAAATCGGTCGCCGTCGTAACTTGTTGGCTTACCTTCGTACAAACGACGTTAACCGTTACCGTGAGTTGATCAACTCTCTTGGACTTCGTCGTTAATCATGATGCTAAGGGCGCCAAAAATCCGTATGAAAATAGGGAAACGACACAGTGTTCGATGAACACAAGGAGTTTCATCTTTTTCACTAGGATTTTAGCCCGAGCTCAAAACAGCTCTCTGAATTCAGGGAGCTGTTCTTTTTTGCCAAGTGCTTAGGCCGTGTTCAATTGAGCATATCTTGAAATAAAGCTACTCTAGTTGAGTAGCTTTTTTGTTTTTTGTCACCTTGCCTCGATATACTCGAGTATAATCTTCGGCTACGGTTCCTAGCATCGTAAGGTAAAATAGACCAGAACTATCTCCCTTCGGGGAGATTTTTTGTTTTCAGAAGAAATCCGGTACAATCTTCGGTTCGTCGCCTTGTCTAGAAACGTTTTATCTAGCAAGAATGGAGCTCTCTGGATTCAGAGGGCTTTTTTCTTGTCTTTTCCTTATCGAACGAGATTCATCATTCTGAGGAAGTCGTTTTATTTGACAGATGTAATGTCTAGAGTTACAATTGATGCATCATAAGAAATAGAGGTTATCGATATGATTGAAATTACATATCTAGACAGTGCAAAACAAGAAAGAGTCATGCATTTTGATTCCTACGAAGAGTTTGAACGCTCCCAACAAGCTTGCTTGATTGGGGTAGCAGATTTTTATCCTGTTGTGAAACTGACCTATAATGGGCATGAGTTGGATTACCAAGGGACTTACGGGGATGTTTTCTTCTATTTGATGAAGCAAGATTTGACGCAGTACCAAAACTAAAGGAGAAAGAAAATGGCAAAAGCAATTACAGACGCAACATTTGAAGCAGAAACAAAAGAAGGTTTGGTCTTGGTAGACTTTTGGGCAACCTGGTGTGGTCCATGTCGCATGCAAGCTCCTATTTTAGAAAAATTATCGGAAGAACTTTCGGAAGATGAGTTAAAAATCCTAAAAATGGACGTGGATGAAAATCCAGAAACAGCGCGTGCTTTCGGCATTATGTCCATTCCAACCTTGCTCTTTAAAAAAGATGGGCAGGTTGTTAAACAAGTAGCAGGAGTGCATACCGCAGCACAAATTAAGGCCATTGTGGCAGAGTTAAGTTAGTAAAAAAGAGTAAGATGGGAACGAATCGTTCTATCTTACTCTTTTTGTATTGACCTTTTAAAATTGGCTTATTGAGTCAAGAGATCCATAATCTCTTCGATACTTGATTTGCTACCTTTTTTTAGATAGTTTTCTTTACTACCTTTTTTAAAAGTTGACAAATTTGGTACCGTCTTGACATTCATATCATGTGCAAAAGCTGTGATGTTTTTTCGCTCCTTTGAGTCGTTATCCAGGTAATAAACGGTCTGATTCGTTTTTTGAATAGCAACTGCTAATTTAGGAGCGAATTTTTGACAGTATGGACAGGATTCGCGACCGATATAGAGAATGAAATCTTCTTTATTGTTGATTTTCTCTTGTACTTCAGATAGCGGAATCTTTTTGACGTAAGTCATTGCTTCCTTGTAAGAATCTGGAGTAATAATTTCTCTCTTTTTGAAATTCAAGTATAAAATAGCAAGCAGAGATGTTGTGCAAATGGACAAAATGAGAATCGTTAATTTCTTATTCACAAGCAACACCGTCACCATCTCTATCTAAACGAGGGCTATAACCAGCTTGTCCTCTGTATAGCGGTGCAGCACCTGCAGCGCGTGCTTCACTACAATTTCGATAGCCCCCTTGTTGAGGTTGTGTGACAAATGCTTGTTGTTGCTGCGTTTGTTGGGCAGCCGCGGCTTGTCTTGCCTGCTCAGCAGCTGCGGCTTGTCGAGCTCGTTCAGCTTCAGCAGCTTGTTGTTCCCTGACAGTAATGGCATTTTGTACTAATCCAACACGATGAGTTAAGCGATCTTTTGTTCCTTGATCAGCTACATTTGCGATGGCAGCTTGGGCTGGGGCGATATTTTCTGTTACTTGATTGTTTTCTAAGGCTTGTACGGCAGCTTCAGCTTGAGCAGCAAGTTGTTTTGCTTCAGCCTCTTTCTTTTCACGCTCTTCTTTTTCTTTTCGTTCCTGTTCTTCTTTCGCCTTTTTCTCGCGTTCTTCTTTTTCTTTTCGTTCTTGTTCTTCTTTTGCCTTTTTCTCTTTTTCAGCTTTCTCTGCTTTCTCTTTCTCAGCTTTTTCTTTTGCTTCTTTTTCACGTTTTGCCTCAGCCTCTTTTTTCGCACTTTCATCATTTTTAGAAGGAGTGGATGCGAAATGAGTGGCTTGAGCCTGTTCTTCTTGCTTAGTGGAAGCAATATTAGGGTTGATTAAGTATGCACCTCCGACTGCAAGAACTGAAGCAATAGCAGCAATATTTCTTTTAGTAGCGTTGGGTTTCTTTTTGGCAAAATACCAGGCAAATCCTATACCACCAAAAAATAGGATAGGAAGAATGATCTTGGGATTAAAAATCATAAAGAGGATTCCGAGACCATAAAGAACGACTTTCCATACTGGTTGGGCCATGATATAATCGACAAACTTTTTCATTTTATTCTCCATATTTAGTAATATTTTTCACAATAATCATACCACAATATAAGAGCGCTTTCAATCACTAACTGGTAACATTTTAATAAAAAATCAGACTTAGATTAAACTAAGTCTGAAAATTGTTTTTATTCTCCCAATTCTGCACTGTAGGCAATAATTTGATCGACAGTGTCTGAAAGGAATTGGATGGTATCGCGGAGTGGTTTGTCAGTCGAGATATCTGCTCCGATAATCATAGCAGACTCCAGTGGGGTCTTGCTGCCACCTGATTTGAGGAGGTCTAGCCAATCTTTAGCTCCGTTTTCGGAGTTCTTCAAATGCAGGTAACCCGCTGTTGAGATAACCAAGCCAGCTGAGTAGGTATAGCTGTAAAGCCCCATGTAGTAGTGGCTTTGGCGCATCCAGGTCAAGGCTGCATCGTCATCGATTTCAACGGCATCTCCCCAGAACTCTGTCAAGACTTCCTTCATGATGCTATTGAGTTTGCTAGCGCCGAAGGTGCCACCTTCTTCGATCAAGGTGTAGACCTTGCGTTGGAAGGCTGCTTCTAGCAAGTGGGTGATGAAGTTGTGGAAGTAGGTATCTGTCAAGCGGTGAGCTAGGGCAAAGCGTTTTTGACGAGGATCGTCAAACTGGTGTTCCAAGTAGTCGCTGAGGAGGAGCTCGTTAAAGGTAGAAGGAGCTTCCACATAGTAGGTCGACATGTGGGCGTTGAAGTAGCTTTGGTTGTTGTCTGAGAAGATGAATTGACCAGAGTGTCCAATCTCATGGATCAGGGTATAAACATCGCTCATCCGTCCTGTCCAACTCATGAGGACATAAGGATGGACGCGGTAAGGGTCAGCTGCATACCCACCGGAATCCTTACCTTCATTGGCCGCAAAGTCGACCCAGCGTTCGGTTTGGTAGCGAGCAATTTCGCGAGAATATTCTTCGCCAAGAGGTGCCACCGATTTCATGACCAAGTCATAAGCGTCATCAATAGTAACATCTGGGTTGAGCGCACTGTCCAAATCCAACTTCCAATCAGCGAAAGTCATTTTTTCAAGGCCGTTGACCTTGGCCACGTGTTTGAGGAATTTTTGAGCAACCGGTGCGAAGTCCTTCATGATCAGGTCAATCTGACGATCAAACATAGAACGATCCACTTCCTGCTCAGCCAAGAGATAGTCAAAGACAGAATCGTAGCCCCGCATATCTGCGATCAGCTTTTCAGACTTAACTTGAGCTAGATAGGTAGCAGCAGCCGTGTTTTGGTGCTTGCGGAGGCCTTCTGAGAAGGAACGAAAGGCTTTTTCACGAACTTCCGCATTCTCATGGTTTTGGTAGAAGTTTTCATAGGTAACAAAGCTATTCTTGTAAACTTTTCCATCCACTTCAAAATCAGCCATTTCAAAGTCGCCTGCCCGCATCTTGGTATAGATGTCTTGAGGCCCGTAGAAGACTTCACCCAGGTTGGTCAAGGTCTTTTCCACATCAGCTCCCAAGTAGTGAGCTTTTTTGATTTTAGCCTGACGAATGGCAAAAGTGAGGTGAGGGAGTTGCCCCAGGCGTTCGAGGACTTCTTCATCCGATTCTACCAAAGCATCATCAAAGAAGGAAAGTTCGACGCTGGCCCAAGTTTCGAAATCCATCCCTGCTTGGGCAATTTCTGCAAAAGCTTCGTCGCCAAAGTCAGTGGTTTGTGGCATAAAGCTGTAGTTGCCAATGTGGCTGAGTTGGATCTGAATTTGCTCAAAAATCGCAAAGGCAGCTTCGAAGTCTTCAACGGTGTGGAGGTTGCCCTTGTAATTACGGACAAATTCATTGATTTCTTCACGTGTTTTTTCAATGGCACGCAAGAAGTCTTCCTGGTCTTGGTAGAGGGCTGTGAGGTCCCAGAGTTCGTTCTCAGGAAATTCAGAACGTTTTTTTAATTCCATAATGTTCTCCTTTTGATCGGTATTCTTCCTTAAGTATAGCAGAAAATAGGACAGAAACATAGAGGGAGAGGGGAAAATGCTTATGTAAAAATCTTGAAAAGAGCTGGAAAAATTGACCATTTTTGATATACTAGGATAGATATGAGGAGGTTTTTATGAAAAAGGTTATGATTTCACTACTGGCGGGTGCGTCCGTTCTAGCTCTGGTGGCTTGTACGCCCAAACGCTATGAACGCCAAAGCAAACCAAAGACAGCAACGTCATCATCAGTTAAAAAAGAGAAGAAAGATACAGGTCAGAAGTATTATCAAGAGGTTTTGGAGCGGTATGCCAAGTATGATACTGCTCTTAAAAATGGGGATAAAGCAGGCCTGTTTGCGGAATTAGGTAAAATACAATCGGGTTCAGAAGAAAGCATCTATCTAGATGCTTTGGAGCGCTTAGGAACTCCGGTAACCTTTCAGTATGCTTTTACAGACTTGAACAAAGATGGTGTGGATGAGCTCTTGGTGTCCAATCAATACACTGGAAACAAACAGTATGTTTCTGCTATCTATTACCTCAAGGGTCAAAAAGCTGAATTACTCCATACAGCTTATACAGCTGCGGTGGGTGGCTATCGCTCCAGCCTAGACCTTTTTGATAATGGGCAAATTGTCTACGCCACTTGGCAATCTGTGATCCCAGACCGGGAATTGACCCTTTATTCGCTAGGAAAAGGGGAAGCCAAGGAAGAAAAGAAAGCAACCATTCAAATTGGTGGAA
>OGEQ01001118.1_pt1 | contig 23639 bp, 21 predicted proteins | sample 1570731 | NCBI WGS metagenome assembly OGEQ01 (sample SAMEA2582132, study PRJEB24529) | metagenome | biome: Human gut stool | place: China | collected 2011
GTCTTGCCGTTTAAAACGGCTGAGAAGCACGTGACTTTAGCCATGTGAGGTTCACGGAATATACTGACAGGTACCCGGATGTGGATGTCCAGATTACCACCGGCCAGAGCAAGCAGCTCTTTCAGCTTTTAAACCGGGATGAAATCTCCATCGCGATCCTGCGTGGCCAGTTTCCATGGGATGAGGCCTGCCATTTGATCTCCACCGAGCCTATGTGCTTTGTATGCAGTATGGAAAACAAGGGGCGGCCATTAAACGAGTACTCTTATATCGGAAGACATACCGATTCCAACCTGACCGCCCGCATCCAGAGGTGGCTGACAGAACATGATCTAAGGCAGATCCGGCCAAGTCTCTGGATTGACAACATCGATACCTGTAAGGAAATGGCCCGTTACGGACTCGGCTGGTGCATTCTGCCCCGGATCTGCCTCGGTGATTTTGACGGATACATCGAAGATCTGTATATGGACGATGGATCTCCCTTTATCCGGAGTACCTATGTGTTATATCGGGATGATTATGGATTGCTCCCACAGGTGCGGTTGTTTCTGGATGCCATCTGTTTATAGTAATTGATCAGACCACCGGCAAGAATGATCTCTGTCTGTCCCAGATCCAGGATGGAACACTCCTCTTCGATCACTCCATCCCGGAGGATGCACAGATGAATCGTTTTCTTATGTTCTTTTAAGGCTTTCTGAATGTCCGGAAGAAAAATCCAGTCTCCCTCCTGCAGACAGTCTGCCTTTTCCCATAAGAGCGGAAAAATTCCCCAGTTGATCTGATTCAAACCATAACGTTTGGTAGCGTATTCCTTGGCAATATTGGCCATGCCGCCAAGCACCCTCTGGCTGCTGACTGCCTGTTTTCTGGCAGAACCGTCTCCCATTTTCTTTCCGGTAATACAGTTTGTCTTGTCCGCTGCTGCACGGGCAAACCGATGTTTTCAAAAAAAGGGAGCTTTCCAGCGAATTGAATCGTTGGGAAAGCCCCCTCCTCTTGTTCTTATTCGATTCGTCTGTCGAAAGGGTTACTTTCTTGCGCCGTCTGCTCCGACTTCATAGACATCCACCTTGGTATTGGCAGCCATAGAGCCGTCTGCGTAGAAGTAGTACCACTTTCCGTCAATCTGTTTCCAGCCGCCGGAGAACATCTTTCCGGTGGTTTTGTCAAGCCAGTACCACTTCTGGTCATCGGAGAGCCAGCCTTTCACCAGCTCCCCGTCCTTGTAGTAGCTCCACTCGCCGCTGTCGTTCTGCGTCCAGCCGTTTGCGGTCTGCGGGTCGATGATGGCCTCCACAAACCGGTGCAGGACGGTGGCCGCCTCCGCACGGGTGACATTGCCCTTCGGGTCAAACAAATTATTCGCCTTGCCGGAGAAAATGCCTGCCTGCTGCATCGCCTTGACTGCATCCTTCGCCCAGGAGGAAATCTTCGCATGATCGGCAAAGGTCACAGCTTCCAGTGTTTTCGGGATGGGATAGCCCATCTTGTCGGCATAGTTTTTCAGAATGACCGCCATCTGCTCGCGGGTGATATTGCTGTCCGGGGCAAAGGTTGTGGAGGTTATGCCATCCACAATGCCGGTCTTTGCCGCCCAGTTGACATAGGGGGCATAGTAGGCATCGGCCTTCACGTCTGTAAATGCTCCGTTCTGATAATCCGCCTGGTTAATCCCTGCCAGACGTCCAAAAGCGGTGACGAACATTCCCCGTGTCAGGGGGCTGTCCGGACTGAAGGTGGTTTCGCTGGTGCCGGAGAACAGCCCACGGCTGACGGTAAAGAGGATATGCTCCTTTGCCCAATGACCGTTAATGTCGGTGAAGTTTGGAACAGAGTTTTGATAGCCCACGCTGTAGGTGCTGAAATGCTGTGCTTCAAAAATCACGGCTTTCTGATCTGCATTATAGCTGGATTTGGTGAGCCACTGTACCTTGCCGCTTCCATCCACAGAAACCGCATACAGGTTTCCGGTCTGCTCATTCTGCGCCGGAGTATAAGGAAGGGCAATGCTGACGGTCTTTCCGTTCAAGCTGGTAATCTGTGTTTCTTTCCCGTCCTTAACATACCAGAGGGTAATATCATAGGCTGAGCGGCTGCCGATGGCTGCCTTGGCCTCCTGGGAGGAAACAGCCGTTGTTTTGATCTTCAAAATCACATCACCGGAAGTCTGTCCGTTCAGCTCCTTGAGAGTATCCAAGGTGAAACCAAAGTCTGCCATACGGTTTGCATCAATGGTGAACCGTTTGACACTGGAGGATACCAGCTTGTCCAGTGCGTCCGCTTTGAGGGTGATTTGTACGCTGTCCAGTGTTTTGTCGATTTCCATAGGGACAACCACTGCAATGCCATTTGCCGTGTTGCCGTTCTTTCTGGCATCCGCCTGAGCGATGGAGATTGCATCGGCCACCATGCTCCTTGTAATGACAACATTTCCCTTGCTGTCCGCCTTCACAGTCTTTGTTTCTGCTGTGGTCGGAGTGGTGGGGTCATCCTTATCCGGGCGCTCAATGACAGTGGAATCATTGTCGGAAGAACTTCCACCGCCGCCGGAGCCGCCGGAGGAACCGCCGCCGCTGGAATTGCGAACGTAGATTTCCGATGTAGACTGGCTGGCAAAGGCATCCGCTTTGGCGCGATAACGTACCAGATAAGTACCTGCACTGATTCTGAATATGGTTTCATCGGTAAATGCTGTCCATGTAGCACCACTGTCTGAACTATACTCCATAGAAGCGTCTGCACCGTTGATCTTTTGAATCCCCGCAGTCACATCCGGTGCAACAGGGCGAGCTGGAATCAACAGATTTTGTGCGTTGCTGTCTACTGTATCTCCATCACCTTTTCGCACAATGGAGAGCGTTGTGCCCATCCATTCTTCCTGGATGGCAATTGTACCATCTGCGGATGGTGTTACCGCCTTGCCATTCATTGTATATCTGCCATCATTTACAAAGCCAGTCAGCATTTCTGTTTGATAGTTGATTCCGATAGTTGGCTCATTTTGCTGTTTACCTAAAGCCAGGCCATCTTCAATCACCAAAACATTGTAAATGGTGTCATCACTTGTAAAAAATGTTTGGGCTTGTGCTTCATCCACACCAGTTCCCATTGCTGCGAATTGTCCCGGCGTTTCCATACGAATACCGATTTGCGTCCCCTGTGCCGGAAGGCTGCTTACAGTCATATTTGGAGCAGAAGACGGAAAGTAAATATTGCTGGCAGCAGTTCCCGCCATATTGTCTTGTACAATGATGTCGGTATCATTGCCAATCGTCATCTTGCCGCCGCCATTTGCACTGTTCTTCCAATTCGTTATCGTTTTATTGCGTCCAAATGCCTCTGACATAGGCACGCTTTCCCCATCTCCGGCTACGGCCACACCGCCGCCGGTAGTCTTAGCGGAATTGTTTATAATGCTGCCACCATACATGGTGAAAGCACTGCCATCTGCCACATATACACCGCCGCCAGACCCCTCGGCGACGCCATCGGCATTGGCACTGTTTCCAGTGATGGTTCCCCCGTACATATTCAAAGTACCATAGACTAAAATGCCGCCGCCATAGGAGTAAGTATTGCCGTTTTTCTCTCCAGTACGACCTGTTCCCCCGGTAATCGTACCGGTCGATTTACAGTCATATAAATTTAGAGTCGCATTCTCCCTGACAACAATGATAGATCCATCTACATCTGGGCTGTCGGCACGGGTAAGCTCATATCCATTCAGACAGAGATTTACAGTAACTTCATTTGTTCCATCGCCAATAAAGAGTGTAGGATCAAAGCTTGCTGTATCACCGATTGTGTAATTGTTTGACAAATAGTAGTTAGAGTCAGCATCAATCACATAGTATCCATATTGATCCTTAGTAAATGATTGCATGTCTTTATCAAACAAAATTCCTCCATGCTCATGTGCTCCTGGTTCTACCAGATGAATTTCGCCATTTAACTGCTGTAATTCATAATCACCGCAGTTAAAATAATTCTCCGCTGCTGCACCGTCCATGTATGCAGACCAGCCGCTGGTCAAAACACCGCCGCTTTTTGTTACTGGAATCGGAGAAAGATAGGTCAGTTGATCAGTCACAGTAATGACATTTTTAGGATTCATCAAGGTAATACCGGAAATTTCAGGAGCCTCCGACAGCATAATCGTACCCCAGCCCCAGTATTCTGAATCGTCACTGCCCAAGGAGATACCTTCGCTTACTTTTCCTCCCGAAACAGCCATGTTACTGCCTCTGCTAACTCTGATTTTCAGTATCTGTCCGCCACTCACTGTCAGTTTTGACTGCTGAAGCATGACTACTTCACTTCCAATGCTGCCGTTTCTTATTTCCACCTTGCCGCCGTTAAATGCGTGAATGGCGTATTCCTCAGATTCTTCCGCAATGACCGCACTGCTCCCATCTACAATCAGCTTGGCCTCCTTACTAATATAGATTTGCTCTCTATAATCTGTATTCCCGGCAACCGTTCCACCTGTCATCGTCATGGTCGAACCCTCGTCCAAGCAAACAGCTCCGTCATATCCCGGATTTTTATGTCCAGTAATTTCTCCACCATACATATTAAACTGTGATTTGTAACAGAGCACGCCTGCTCCGGCAGTATAGGCTGCGTTGTCTTGAATGATACCGCCGTACATATTGAAATAGGCTTCTTTGCCGTTTACAAAAACACCGCCGCCGCCATCATAGCGCATCCTATACGAAGGAATATGGTTTTTTTCAATACTGCCATTATACAGGTTTAGTATGCCTTCAACATAAATGCCTCCGCCAAAATGTCCTCCGCTGAGAATTGATGTATTATAACGTGCTTCTGTTCCCGTACCACCGGTAATCTTACCTGGCGTATCAGCACAATCCGTGATAGTCAATGTTACACCACTTGGCACTCTGATAACAGAACCTTGCTCTGAACTGTTTTCGCATGTGATGGAATGTCCGTTCAGGCAAAGACTTGTTTCTTCACTGGGAGCTTTCCAAGTTTCAGAAAGAGTAACATTTCCCGTAAGGTAGTAGTTACCGCCACTGTCAGGAAGAGACGTAGTTTCATTCCATTCTGTCCAAGTGACATCAGTATGTTCTGTTCCGTGGCCAGGGTCGGTACAGCTTTCACTACTGCCGCAAACAGGATGTGTATGCGCAGAGCCAGAACGAACCGACACAGGAGCCACACCAACGCAAACCTTGTCCAGCTCGGCACCCTCCGCAGAGCAGACCAGACAATCCTCATTGACTTCTTCCTCGGTGCAGAGGGTTTCGCAGGTACATTTTTCCGGCTGTGCATCGGACGGAGTTGCCGGGTTCCCGCTGTCCTGTGCATTGCAGATTTCACAAACAAAGGTGCAGGGCGTTCCCTCTGTGGCGGGAACATAGCCGCAGGCTTCGTCGCGGCCCAGGCCGCCCTCTCTGTCGGCTTCGTCGCCATTCACCTTGTGTTCATGCTTGCAGTCTAATGTTTTGGTAATGCAGCCGCTTTCTTCGCTGCACTCATGGGTACACGCGGTCGGCTCGGCTTCTTCCGGCTCGGATGGGGTGGCGGTATTCTCCGACACGCTTTCCGCCAGGTAGCACTCCGCTGTATGCTCGTGGACACACTCGGTCACAAGGGTATAGCAGTCCTCCGTGTGTTCATGGGAACAGGGGATTTCCGCTGTTCCATCGGTGTAGCCGCAATCGGCGGTATGTTCGGTGTGGTGTTCGCACAGCCCGCTTGCGCCTGTGACAATGACGCTGTCCTGTACGCCTGCTTCGGCAAACGCCATCGTCGGCAGCATGGACACAATCAGGCACAGGCTGACAAACGCCGCAAATAATCGTTTTTTCATGTGCGTTTATCCTCCTTTGAATCGTTTGTTTTATTCCGTTTCCGATATTTGATACACAACACGGTGATAATGACGGCCGCGGTAAAGGAAATCACCCCTACCAGCACATAGCCGCCCACATTCTCGTGAAGCAGAATAGAACCATAAAGCCCTGGTATGACGATTTGTTCAGCCCCCGTAAATGTTCCCATCAACCCTACAAGGGCGGCAGATAATAATACACAAATGGCAGACAAGGCAAAAATTCTGTGCTTTTCCATTTCACGCTGTCTTTGGCGTATTCGTTTTTTTACCATTTCCACACGGGTTGCCGTATCATACATTCAAGTTCCTCCTTTCTCGATATTCCGGCAAAAAAAAGCCTTTCACTTATATAGGTACAAAAAATCGAAAAACTACGCACCTCAAAATCAATTTTTTTCAAAAATTTTTTTGGTGCAAAAAAAGAGCCGCCTGATGGCGGCTCAATGCGCGTTTTCTATTCAGTTTTCCGCATGGTCGGGAAGTGATGAAAGAAACTTTCCCGTAATCTTTCCCACCACCACAGCCAGCACAGGCAGGGCGTAGGCTATATACTGTACCCACTCGCCATAGGCAATCAGCAGGTTATAAATACCGTGGAATCCGATGGAAATGCCCAAAAGTCCCAGCGTCCCGGTGAGTTTCAGCCATCTGCGCTGCCAGACATACACGATCCCATAGCCCACGATGGCCCCGCAGACAATGTGCATGGCTCCTGTTCCAAAGCCCCGTATCAGCAGAAAACCAAGATGTTCCGCCCCATGCTGTATCAGATAACAGATATTTTCAAAGGTAGCAAACCCGGCGGCAACCGTAAGGGCGGCAGGGCGTATCTGTTCCGGCTCCGGCTCGAATACCAGCAGATAAAAGAGCAGGGGCAGGAGCTTGATTACTTCCTCCACCACAGGGGCAATCTCCGCTGTGGCGTTAAATGCGGTCGCTTCATAAATAGCGACAAAAAAGGTGTTCACATAGGCCGAAATCAGGCAGGCACCCATGCCCGTAAAGGTAAAGAGAAAAAAGCGAAGATATTTCCGGCCCATACAGAAAGCGGCAACCAGAAGCGGAGCGGCGACACACACGAAGATGTTTTCAATATAGGTCATGTCCGCACCGCCTTTCTTACTGCCGGGAACAGCACAAGGAGCGAAGCAGCCACGGCAAAATCAAACCAGAAATACGGATTTGTCAGGGTATCGCTCACCCAGGGGTAGCTGGAAAGCCACAGGCAGTATTCCAGAGCAATAAAGCTGATTACGGCAAAATGGAAAAACCGCTTGCCGTGGTTCGGATGCTTTTTCTGCCAGACAAGCCCCCGTATGGCAGTCCATAGCATAGCGGACATCAGGATGCCGACGATCAGGTTATAGAGCGGATTGCCTATGCTGATAAAGTACACGGTGGGCGGTATTATAATTACAAGTGCAAGCCACGGCAGGCGGCTTCGCAGCGTGCGTTCCTCTTTGTCCAAAAGGCTGTATTGCAGTTGAAGCAAAAAAAGATAGCAGCTAATCCAGCCTATATCTGCCACATAGAACAGTGGTGGCGCATCCGTGATAAGAATTGTGTAAAGCAGCCAATATAGTATGCTGACCCCGAAACAGCCGTAGAAACAGCAGAGCAGGAAATAAGGCTGTCTACGGCTTTGCAGGTAGAACACCCCGGAAATAATACAGCCGGTCAGCACAACCAATAGCTGCGTCAGGTTATCAATGAACTCTACCATCGCCATCCCCCGTTTCCTTGTCCTTTTTCTGAAAGGCTTTGAGCTTAAAACACAGGATCGTCACACACACGCCCAGGACAAAGGCCAAAAGTCCGATGATGATATATCCGGCGACGGCACTGCCGCCAAAAATACTCGCCGCTGTTTCATATTCTGTATAGTTTCCGGCAACCAGTTTTTCCGAAATTCCAGGCATGGCAAAGGACACGCCCACAATCACAGCAAGACAGGCCGCCGAGGACAGCGCCAAAAGGCGGTTTCTCCGCTGACGCTTCTGCCGTTCGATCTGCGCCACTCGCTGCTTGACGGCAGCCACCCGTTCTTCATGACTTCGCATCTGTAATGCCCTCCTTCTCCAATTCCTTTTTCAGTGCCTTTCTCCCACGATACACCAGATCCGCAATCTGTTTTTCGGACTTTCCCATCAGATATGCGGCCTCGGCGTGGCTCATACCCTCAAAGTAGATAAGATACAAAGCCTCCCGGTAGTCTGATTTTAACTGTTCCATGCAAAAATGCAAAATACGCCGTTGTTCCGCCGCCCGGATAACTTCTTCCACCAGTGTTTCGCTTTCCGGTTCTTCTTCCAATCCTTCCAGGCTGAAATAGGTTTTCCATTTATGTTTATGCCGCAAAGCCATGCTGCGGGCTGTTTTATAAAGATAGGCTTTCAATCCTCCATCCCGGATCGCAGGTCTTTTTGTAAACAAATAGGCAAAGGCTTCAATCATCAAGTCCTCGGCCTCGTGGACATCGTGCAGATAGCCGGTTATGTATAGGATAAGACCGGATTCATGCCGCTTCATCAGCTCGTCCACGCTTTTTTCGTCCCCGTCCAGATAGCGGCGGTAAAGTTCTTCATCGGTCATTCTTTCCGCCTCCTGTCTTTGTGCGGGTCAGTAGGTTTTGTTGCTGTGTCAGGGATAACCCAGGCGTTGGCGAAACGCTCCGCTCCGGGGATACGTCCATTTAAGCAATATTGCTGGACGCGCCTTTCCGACACGCCCCATTTTTCCGCCGCCTCCCGGATAGAGAGATAACCTTTCATTCTGCCACTACCTTTCTTAAAATTTATCGTGCTTGTATTTTACAAGCACGATAAGTGGGTACCCCCTTATCAAAAACTCTGCCCACATACTGCTATTATTAATAATTATATACGACTTCCCGAACACTTTTCAAGATGGAAAATATAAATATCATGTTTTTCCACGGGTTTTCTTTCGTTATCAAAAATTTTCTTTCTTTTTGCTTTTTTGCAAGCAATGGAAAGGAATATCCTTTCCTGCTTGTTGGGGAGTTCCCAAAACCCCCGGCTTTTCCTTTTGGTTTTTCTATGACATTCGCCGGAAGCCGGGGTCGGTAAATAAAACCTTTGGAATCCGTTAAAAGGTATATTGCTCCGCCTCAGTTCCATAGAAGTAATCCAATGTACCCGGCTCGGCCATGTTTTCGCCCCCTTTCCTGGGAATAGCTACCCTGAAATGGATAAAAAAAGGACACCGACTCAAAACAGTGTCCCTTTTCGTGCTTTTTGCTTGAAACCCTCGCCCATTTAGTCGTCTATACGAATATTTTTTTCTTTCCTTATCCGTCGTCGGCCAATTCCACCCGGATGTTCTTTTTCTGTATGGATATTTTCTTTTTTGTACGAATTTCTTTCTTATTTCATACGGTTGATGGTATCGATCAGATAATCGGTAAATTCTGCTGCGGTTGCACCATCCACATCCGTAGTGACCACCAGTTTTTTCTCCGTGATCGTACAGATATCCAGAGCTTTGTCCAGGATCTCTTTCCGGTCGCCGTATCCGATGTGTGCCATCAGCATGCCTGCTGCACGAATCAGAGAGCATGGATCTGCGTAATTGCCTCTGCCGTGGCTCATTAAGAACGGAGCCGTTCCGTGAATTGCCTCAAACATCGCATATTTGTTGCCGATATTGGAGGAAGAAGCAGTTCCTAAACCACCCTGATGCTCTGCTGCCACATCCGTTACGATATCGCCGTACAGGTTTGGAAGAACGATCACTTCGATTCCTTTGTTGAATTCCGGATCTAGCATCTTGGCACACATGGCATCCACCAGACGCTCCTGAATCTCGATCTCCGGATACTCCTCGCCCACTTTACGGACTGCTTTGATAAAGTTTCCGTCTGCCAGTTTGACGATATTAGCTTTGGTTACAACCGTGACATTTTTCTTGCCGTTCTTTCTTGCATACTCAAAGGCTGCCCTGGCAATCCGCTCGCTGCCCTGGGCTGTCTGAACCTTGAAATCCACAGCCAGATCATCATTGACCTGGATTCCTTTATTGCCCCAGATATACTCGCCCTCGATGTTCTCACGGAAGAAGGTCCAGTCAATGTTCTTATCTGGAATCCGGATTGGACGAACCGCTGCAAATAACTCCAGGCCACGGCGTAACAGGCTGTTGGCAGATACCAGGTTCGGCCATGGCTCGCCCGCACGAGGGGTTACCATCGGTCCTTTGATGATGACGTTGCATTTCTTGATCTCCTCAAATACATCATCCGGAAGGCTCTGCAGCTTGGCTGCACGATTCTCAATCGTCATTCCTTCAATGACACGCAGCTCCACATGACCACTGGCGATCTCCGGTGCCAAAAGATTATTTAATACCTTCAGTGCCTCCTTCATGATGATCGGGCCAATGCCATCGCCCGGCAGAACGCCAACCACGATCTTATCCAGTTTAGAAAAATCGGTGACTTCCTGATCGGCTTTCATTCTCTCAATCCGCTCAAATTCGGACTGGATCAGTTCTCCAAACTTTTCCTGTGCTGCTTTGATGCTTTCCATGTTTGCTTCCTTTGTTCCCATTGTGTTTTCCTCCATGCTTTTGATGAATTTTTATCAAGTGCAAGGCCGCCTTGTTTTTCTTTCTGACATGATTGTAACGCATTCCTATTCATAGGTAAAATACAAAAATGATCAGATCTCCCATAGGAAAAATGCACCATTAATCCGTCTTTTCGAACCTCATTAGCGGATCAGGTTCTGTTTGTGTTCCATTTTCTTTTCTGATATAATAAGGGGAGTGAACAAGGAGCACTTCTCATATCCACAAACAGCTCCAGAAACATCACCCATACCATTGCAGCCAAATTCAACTGCAGAACAGTTGCTTGCTGCCATTCAGCACCCCACTGCTTTGCCCTCCACATCTGATTCTAAAGGAGCCTCTTTCGCATGACTGACAAAGAACTTCTCTACCTGCTAACCATTGCCGAATATGGCAATATCACAAGAGCTGCTAATGAGCTTTTTATCTCCCAGCCCTCTTTAAGCGAATCCCTCTCCAAAGTTGAGCAGGAATTTGGTACTCCCATTTTTCATCGGGAGCTTACGGGCCTGATTCCTACCGATTTTGGAAAGCATTATCTGGAAACTGCCCAAAAAATCCTGGACTGCTATCAGCAGATGAACCTGGAACTGGATGAATACCGCCAGATGCGGCGGGGAACTTTAAATTTTGGAATTCCCTTTAATTTAGGTGCCTACCTTCTGCCCCGGATTCTCCCTTATTATTGTCAGATCTATCCGGAGATCACCGTTCATTTTAAAGAAAATAATTCCACAGAGCTGGACAAACTGATGCTCTCCGGAAAACTGGATTTTTCCATCATGCACTATGAAACTCCCGATCCCGCTATCCAGTATGAGGCTCTGGCAGATGATCCCTTTTATCTGGTCATGCCTGCCTCCTTTGCCCAGAAATACCAATTTCCGGACTATCGGGAGCTCAGTATTTATGATCTAAAATCCTTATCAGAGGAACCTTTTTTGATGATCGCCAGCCGCCAGAAGCTCCGTCAGGTGATCGATGCGATCTTAAACCAATTAAATATACACCCCAATGTGCGTTTTACCACCAAAAATATGGAAACTGCCAAGCGGTTAGCCGCAGCCGGAATGGGGATCACCTTTCTTCCCCTGTCTTATCTGACCTTATTTTCCGGCATCGACAATCTGGCGTGTTATCCCCTGGATCAAAACCTTCAGGCCTCCTGGAAGCTGGTGATCGGATACCCGAAAAATCGTCCGCTATCCCGTTGTTCGAAGGAATTTATCCGGATTTTAAAAGAAAAGATGCAGACCGGGCAGGAATAATTTCTGCCGTCTGCATCTTTTTTATTGCTGATCCGAATGTAATGCGTCGTAAAGTTTTAAAATCTCATCTGCAGTTTTTAAATAAATCTCACCTTCTGCAGTGGCTTTTAATCCCTCCGGCGTTCTGGTAAATAACACGATATCCAGATCCTCCTCCACCCGGTGCACCATACGGCTGATGGAAGAAGGATTCTTCTGAAGCTGCACTGCCGCTTTCTGGATACTGCCTAATTCTGCTATGGTTTTGATCGTTTTTAATTCCTTATCTGTCATAAGACCACTTCCATTCTGATTCCGGTTCAAAAAACTTTCTGATCTTAGTATAGCAAATTTCTACGATCACGCAAATCCTTTAATTTTTCCCAAGCTGTTTTTTCAGATATCGCAGCTGTCCGCCGCAGGAAATGACCTCCAGCTCATTCTCCGACAGTTCCAGCCGGGCTTTGAAGGTAATGTGCTTCGTATTGTCCTGCACCTCAACGACTTTCGTCTTCATCTGATTCAACAGATCCTGGATTTCCAATTCATCTCCCATTTCCAGCTTGTCATAATCTGCCGGATCTTCAAATACCATCGGAATAATGCCATGATTCAACAAATTGCCCTTATGGATTCTGGCAATGCTCTTGGCAATGACTGCCCGGACACCTAAATACATCGGGTTGATCGCTGCATGTTCTCTGGAAGAGCCCTGACCATAGTTTTCTCCTCCGATGATGATACTCTGTCCCATTTTTTTTGCTCTCTCAGAAAATTCCGGATCATAGCGGTGGTAGCAATATTTGCTCATCAGCGGAATGTTGGAACGCATACTGGAAAATTCGGCACTGGCCGGTGTGATATCATCGGTAGTGATATTGTCCACGGTCTTTAAGCTGATCGGAACGCATAAATGATCGGTAAATGGTTCTGGCACCGGAAGCGGCTGGATATTCGGACCGCGGACGATCTCCACGTTCTGTGCTTCCTCCTCCGGCAGCGGTTTGATGATCATGGAATCATCCACCGGATAGGTTTCCGGTTCGTGAATCTCGGCCAGTTTTGCCACATCTTCACCTAAAATATCCTCTGCACTGGCAAAGGTTCCTAAAATCGCCGTAGCCGCTGCACTCTCCGGGCTCACCAGGTAGATTTCTGCGGTCGGATTGCCTGCCCGCCCTTTAAAATTCCGGTTGGAGGTGCGGACTGCTACACCCTTGGTGGCCGGTGACTGACCGATGGCACAGCATGGTCCACAGGCAATTTCCAGAATCCGGACACCTGCATCCACAAGCATCTCCAGATAACCATCCTTCAAAAGCTGTTTATACACCTGTTTGGAAGACACAGCACAGGTACAGCTCACATCTTCATTCACGTGATGTCCCTGCATCACCAGTGCCACTTTGGCGATATCCGAATAGCTGGCATTGGTACAGCTTCCGATAAAGACCTGCTGCACCTTCTTTTTCTCTACTTCTTTTAATGGGATGACATTGTCCGGTTGATGCGGACATGCAATGAGTGGCTCCAGCTGGCTTAAATCAATCTCTATCTCACCATCGTACTCGGCATCCTCATCCGGAAGCATTTCCACATATTCGGCTTCTCTTCCCTGAGCCCGCATAAATTTTTGCACCTGCTCGTCCCCTGGGAAAATGGAAGTGGTGGCACCCATCTCGGCTCCCATGTTGGTGATCGTTGCACGTTCTGCCACTTCAAGACCAGCCGCACCTTCTCCGACATATTCAAATACTTTTCCAAGTCCACCTTTGATTCCAACCCGGCGAAGCATCTCCAGAATCACTTCCTTGGCATTGCAGCCCGGTTTTAAATGTCCTTTTAAATTCACCCGGATAATCTCCGGCATTTTCAGTCTCATCGGCACTCCCGTCATAGCCGTTGCCACATCCATGCCACCGACACCGATACACAGCATACCGATGGAGCCGCCATGAGGCGTATGGCTGTCACCGCCCATGCTCAGCTTTCCAGGTGCTCCAAATCTGGCGACATGAACTGCATGGCAAATGCCATTTCCAGGTCTGGATACATGGACACCAAATCGTTTCGCAACAGACTGTAAATAGATATGATCATCCGGGGTTTTATTATCCAGATATAACAGGTTATGATCTAAGTAGCTGACACTGGTCTCCACCTGGGTACGGTCAATCCCAATGGCCTCAAATGCCAGATAGGTCATCACCGCATTGATGTCATGTGTCAGGGTCTGATCTACCTTTACATAGATTTCCTCTCCCGGCTTCATATCCGATGGCTTTGCTAAATGTGCTTCTAAGATTTTTCTTGTCAGGTTTTTTCCCATAAAAACAGCACCCTCCTTTTTGAGTCTCGTTTACGTTCTTGACTTCATTATAAGTGGGTGCATATTATAAGTAAAATTTGTTTTTATGAATGAATCCTATAACTTTTTCTTATGTTCTTTCATCGCCTGCTTTGCCATTTCCAAAAGGTCACGCTCCACCTGCCCGATATAGGCTCCGTCCCGATATAATGCCGACACCTCCCAGGTAATGGGAGATTGGGATAAATGATAAACTTCTGCCTCCATGCTTCCCTGCATCAGTTCCAGCGTAATCTCCGGGATCACTGCCACTCCAAGCCCCTGGGCTGCCAGGCGGTAAGAAAGCATATTGCTGTGGGATTCAAAAAAAATATCCGGTTTTCTGTCTGCATTACTAAACAAAACCTCCACACTTGCCCGAAGGGCATGACCTTTTTTTAAAGTAATAAATGGAAGCTTTGCTATTTCTTTCCATCGAATGATCTTCTTTTCCGAATCCAGAATACATTCTAAAGGAAGATAGTCCTTTACCGTTACCAGTACCAGCTCTTCCTGGCAGATTTCTTCCTGAATGATACCCTTTTGTGGAACCCAGGTTGGCAGAAATACGAAATCCATCTCCCCGGCCTTCAGTCCCTCCGTCAGCCGGTTCCCCGGTCCAGTGAACACTTCCACATCAATTCCGGGATATTTTGTTTTCAGAGGAGCCAAAATAAGCGGCAGCATATAAATAATCCGCTCACTTGGAAATCCCAGCCGGAGTTTTCCTTTCATATTCTGGGTGATATCCCGGATTTTTTTGTCCATTTCATCCATCTGCCCCAGAATCACCCTGGCATGCTTCAAATACTGCTCTCCCGCATAGGTAAGTGTCAATGAGGTGGAAGAACGGTCAAACAATTGCACTCCAAGATCTTCTTCTATCTTCCCAATATAATTACTGAGGGCCGGCTGGCTGATAAATAATTTTGCCGCCGCTTTCGTAAAACTTCCACAGGTGGCTACCATGTCCACATAGGTAAACTGACGTAATTCCATCGGTCACGCTCCCATTTTTCAATAATCCCACTGTCTGTAATAACGTCTGATATCCATAGGATGGCAAAATACAGCTTCCATATGGGCATCTACACGGTTATTGACCCCATGCATCACCAGATGGGAAATCGTCCCACGATACGCTTCCTTAATTCCTTTTAATTCATAATCCTTTGTATCGATCAAGTTATAGTTGCGGCATACTCTGGGAAGAAAATTTTTCACCCTCTCTGCCAATGGCCTCTGTGCATCCTCGCCAAGAAACAATGTCACGGGCGTTTCCGCATCCATAACTTCAAGCGTTCCATGGAAAAATTCCCCACAGGAAATGGATTTTGTCCGGATCCAGAGCTGTTCCTCCCAGTAACACATGGCATAGGAATAAGTGGCGCCCCACTGATTTCCACTTCCAATAAAATAATGGGGCATCTCCGGATGCTTCTTCACATATTCATATTTCTTTTCCGCATAATCCGCTGCCCAGGCATCTGCCTTAATTTCTACCTGTGCAAGCGCATCTGCCAGGTACGCATCCATATTATTCCAGTAATCCTCATATTCCGGGAATTCTCCATTCAGATACATCAGTCTGGAAGCAGCCATATAAAACTTCAACTGTTCATTGACCGGATAAGAAATACACCAGTCACATAATTTCACCAGAGGCGCATCCTTCTTATCTATGAACCCAAACACTCTGGCGCCGATTTTATGTGCTTTTTCTACTGCTTCCTGCATCTCTTTCGTACTGCCTGTCACGGAAGAAAAAATAACCACTGACTGGTCTGTAAAACGTTTATTACCGGTTGTTAAGAACTCCGCTGCCTGTTCCACATAAACAGGAAGCGCACTTCTTTCTTTCATAAAAACCTCTGCCTGAAGACAGGACGCCCAGGTTCCGCCAATCCCCAGCCAATAAATTCCATCAAATCCGCTGCTCCAGATTTCATCTGTAATTCTTTCAATTTCTGCTCTCAAAGCCAGTGCCCCATTGACGCTGTCCACTGCCTTCTGCTCATCAAATTTCAACATCTGAAACTCCTTCCACAGCTTTCCTTTCATTACTTACTCTCTTCTTTTTTATCATAGCACAAATCCATTATTTCCGCACCTCTGATTTTTTCTTTTCATATCTTATAGAAATCAGATTTTCTCCCAGGAGGCAGATCTTTCTATGATATCCATAAAAAAAGCAACCGTTCTCGTCCTTAGCGCCCTGCTTGCCCTCTCCGGCTGTGCCAAGGCCCCTGATGACGCCATGACCCCTGTTACCTTAAATGAAGTGGCCCATTCCATCTTCTATGCACCGCAGTACGCCGCCATCGAATTAGGCTATTTCAAAGACCAGGGCATCGACTTAAGTCTGGTCAATGGAGCCGGAGCTGACAAGGTCATGACTGCCCTGGTATCCGGCGATGCCGATATCGGATTTATGGGGTCTGAGGCCAGCATCTATACTTACGCCAACGGCGCTTCCGACTACGCCGTCAATTTCGCCCAGTTAACCCAGCGTGCCGGTAACTTTCTGGTAGGACGGCAGCCAGATCCGGCATTCCAGTGGTCAAAACTGAAAGGTACGAAGGTACTGGGTGGCCGGGCCGGCGGCATGCCGCAGATGGTATTTGAGTATATCTTAAAGAAACATGGCATCGATCCTAAAACGGATCTGACCATTGATCAGAGCATCAGCTTCGGACTGACGGCAGCGGCATTTACCAGCAGTGATGCAAATTACACCGTTGAATTCGAGCCCTTTGCGACCGGTCTCGAAACGGAAGGCAGCGGTTACGTGGTTGCTTCTTTAGGAACAGATTCCGGTTATGTACCTTACACCGCCTACTGTGCAAAGCAGAGTTATATGGAAAAAAATCCACAGATCATCCAGAAATTCACCAACGCCATTCAGGAAGGTCTTGATTATGTAAACTCCCATACAGCAGAAGAGATTGCCAGGACCATCAAACCCCAGTTTCCGGAGACTGATCTGGATAAGCTCACGATGATCGTGGAAAGGTATCAGAAACAGGATACCTGGAAAAAAGATACCATTTTCCAGAAAGACAGCTTTGACCTTTTGCAGAATATCCTGGAAGAAGCTGGAGAATTGGAAGAACGGGTTCCTTATGAGAATCTGGTAACGACGGAGTATGCCAGAAAAGCGGCTGGAAAATAGGTTTAAAAAATGCCAGGACAGCGGGATTATGTCCCAACTGCCCTGGCATTTCTATATCTATGATGATTTTATTTTTCATCGGCCTCTTTCTCTACATTCGTTTCCTTACACAGATAGATCGGCCTCTTCTTCACTTCCAGATACGTCTTCGACAGATACTCACCCATCAGCCCCAGGCAGAATAACTGAATTCCAGACAGCATCAAAATAATGCACACCAGTGACGGCCATCCAGCCACAGGATCACCAAATACCAGCGTCCGCCCAATAATTACCAAAATAAAGAGAAATGCCAGCATACAGAATGCGATTCCCAACCATGCCGCAAACCGCACCGGGGCCGTGGAAAATGCCACGATTCCGTCAATGCTGTAAGCCAGCAGCTTGAAAAATGACCACTTGGTCTCCCCCTTCTTCCGCTCGATATTCTCATACTCCAGCCACTTCGTCTTATAACCGACCCAGCCAAAAAGTCCCTTGGAAAAACGGTTATACTCCTTCATCTCCAGAAGGCTGTTTACATATCTTCTGGTCATCAACCGGAAATCCCTGGCTCCGTCCACGATCTCCACATCAGAAATATGGTTCATCAGCTTATAAAACATCCGTGCAAAAAATGACCGGATCGGCGGTTCGCCCTTGCGGTCCACTCTTCTGGTTCCCACGCAGTCATACTCTCCCTGACGGATGATGTCTAACATCTCCGGAATCAGCTCCGGCGGATCCTGCAGATCCACATCCATCAATGATACATATTCTCCCTCCGCATGGGTCAGCCCTGCATAAATGGCTGCCTCTTTTCCAAAATTTCTGGTAAAGGAAATATAACGGATCCAGAAACACTGCCCAGAAAGTTCTTTCATCTTCTCCAGCGTTCCATCCTTTGACCCATCATCCACCAGGATCACTTGAAGTTCACATTCTTTTCCAAGCAAAGTCTCCCGCACTTTGCTGATGGCATCATAATAATCCTGTAACGTTTCCTGCTCATTAAAACATGGCACAATTACCGATAATTTTTCCATGTCGTTCCTCCACTTTTCATCCTGCACAGGCAAATTTCTGATTCTTGCCTGTGACATCAGCAACAGGATCTGCCACCGGCAGCTGCTGTTGCTGCATGACAACTAAAAATAGTATAACGGAAAGTAAAAAATTTTACAACCCTGTCAGCCATGCCAGAACAAGCCTTTTTAAATAATCCGGGTAGCCCGCCTGCCTTACCGCCGTCTCCGTTACCACAGGAATCTCCCCGATCTTTTCTCCCTGAAGCCGATATTCCAGAATTCCGGCCTTCTGACCTGCTTCCACCGGAGCCTTTAAGGTTTCTTCCAGCTTCAAGATTCTCTCAATCGTCCCGAAATCTTCTCCGTCAGTGCTGAGATAAGAAAATGCTCCGTCATAGACCAGCCCTGTCTGCTCTTCCACACCGCCTTCCACAGGCATTGATGGCAGAACCGGCGGATCCGGGTCCTCATACAGACGACAGATGGAATACCCATAATTTAATAACGCTGCCGCATCCGCAAATCTTGCCTTATAGTCCGGTGCCGCCATTACCGCAGCAATCAGTTCTATCCCGTCCTTTTCTGCCGTGGCAGACAGGCAGTATTTCGCTGTGGATGTAGAGCCGGTCTTTAACCCAGTCACCCGGAAATTGGTGGCCATTTTCAGCAGCCGGTTCGTGTTGGAAAGTCCAAACTCCTTGGTACCCTGTTTCGTCACATGGGTGATATTTTCCATCCAGATGGTGGAATAATTGTGGATCTGCGGATATTTCGTGATCAGTTCTCTGGACATGATGGCGATGTCTTTTGCCGTGGTCACATGGGTCGGTGAATCCGTCAGGCCACAACAATCCTCAAAATTCGTATCATTCATACCTAATCCCTTTGCCCGCTCGTTCATCTGACGGACAAATTCCTCCTCGCTTCCCGCTATGTATTCTGCCATGGCTACCGATGCGTCATTTCCAGATGCGATCACGATACATTTGATCAGTGTCTCCACCGTCTGCATTTCCCCCTCTTCCAAAAACACCTGGGAACCTCCCATGGATTTGGCATAGGCACTGGTCACCACCTGATCGGACAAGCTGATCTTTCCGCTGTCAATGGCATCAAAAATCAGGATCAGCGTCATGATCTTCGTGATACTGGCCGGACTTCTCTGCTCTTCCCCATTTTTCTCATAAATGATCTGCCCGGTGGAAGCTTCCATCAATACCGCCGATGGCGCCGATATTTCCGGTCCCACAGGTGCCTCCGTCCGGACTACGCCGCCGCTGACCACAAGGGCGGTGATCCATGCCAGGACACGGTACATAAACTGGCTCATAATTTTCCCTCGATCATGGGTTTCTCTTCATAATTTATGGAGAATCCTTTCCTTTTTATTCCAAACTTCTTAATTTCCTCCTCAGCTCATTTACACCATTTGATGCTCTGTGCTATACTATTCTTAAGTACTGAATAATTACAGATACTGAACAAATATTCTTAAGAGGTGACCATGATGGATTATTATAGTGGAAGTCCTTCCCGCCATTCCAACAGGCGGAGTTCCATACGCAAATCAAACTACTCTTTTCGCAGACGACGGCGTCAGCATAACCGCATTCCAATTCTTCTTCTGATCCTTTTGCTGGTGGCAGTTGTCGGATGCGGTATTTTTATCTGCATCCGTCAGTTCCAGAAAATGAAACCAGAAAAAACACCCGGTAACCAGTCCAGTGTAACGGTTTCCGGCTCAGTCAATGGTTCCTCTGGCAGTCCAACTGATCCTTCCGCTTCTGATCCGCTGGATCCGGGGCAGGAAACCTCTTCCAACTCCGCTGTCAGCAGCACATCCCTGTTAGAGCAGGCCAATTTCATCGCCGCCGGTTATGATTATGACAAGGCCATTGAATTATTAAAGGGAGCTTCTGATTATGACCAACATCCAGAATATCTTGAAGCAGTTACCAGTTATGAACAGGCAAAAGAGACCTTAGTTCCATACGATCTAAACAAGGTCACTCATATCTTCTTCCATACCTTGATCATGGATGAGGATAAAGCATTTGACGGTGACTCCGACGAACGCGGCTACAACCAGGTTATGACAACTGCGGACGAATTCTTAAAAATCCTGCAGTCCATGTATGACAAGGGATTCGTACTGGTGCGCCTTCATGACATCGCCTATGAGACCACCGATGAAACTGGACAGACTATCATGAAAAAGGGAGAGATTCTTCTTCCTGAAGGAAAACAGGCATTTGTCATGTCCCAGGATGATGTCTGCTACTATGAATACATGGACGGTGATGGCTTTGCCTCACGCATGGTGATCGGAGCTGACGGTAAACCGACCTGCGAGATGAAGCTGGATGACGGAACCATTTCCACTGGTTCTTATGACCTGGTTCCCCTGCTGGAGGATTTCATCCAGGAACATCCGGATTTCTCCTACCGCGGTGCCAGAGCTGTCATTGCATTTACCGGCTACCAGGGAATCTTAGGCTACCGCACGGCCGCGTCCTACAGCGATTCCCCTACCTATGAGGAAGACCGCCAGACTGCTTCTGCTGTTGCCCAGTGTCTCCGTGACAATGGCTGGGAACTGGCTTCTCACAGCTGGGGGCACCGGGATCTCGGCAATATTGAATATGCCCATTTCAAAACAGACTGTGATAAATGGGAAAATGAAGTAGAATCTCTGATCGGCCCAACGGATATCATTCTGTTTCCATTTGGTGCGGATGTTGGAGACTGGCATCCGTATTCCAGTGATAATGACCGCTTCAATTACCTGCACAGCCTGGGCTTCCGCTACTTCTGTAACGTAGATTCCACACAGTATTGGGTTCAGTTCGGCAAAGACTACTTACGACAGGGCCGTCGGAATCTGGACGGATACCGGATGTGGAAGGACATTGAGGCTGGAGACGATACCTCCAAGCGGAAACTGGATGACCTGTTTAAAGCAGAAGATGTATTCTCATCAAAGCGTCCGACTCCGGTACAATGGAATTAAGACACACTGAAAAAGCCGCAGGACACATGAAGATCATGTGCCCTGCGGCTTTCGTTTGCTTATTCTATGCTCTATTATGTTTTAGAACTGCACAATATCCTTGATCGGCTCTGCCGGCTCCACGCTCTCTGCATAGAGAACCGGACCTACGCCGCCGTAATCCTGCCACTCCTCGTACTCGATTTTGGCACGGACCTTTACCCACTGACGGTTCTCTAAGTTTCTGGCTTCTCTTGCCTTGCAGACAAAGCCTAAGAATGTCATATCTGCCTCACAGCAGGTCATGGCCATACGTCCCGGAACGAAATAGTTCTTCGGGAATTTGTTGGATTTCATGACCATTCCGGTAAACTCTACTACTTTTCCACGGTAACGGTCCGGCTTATCCATACAGTCAATATACCAGATACCAAAGTCTTCCGGAGCGATCACTGTCACGTCTGCAGACAGGTCATATGGCAGATCTGCCTCAGAAATCTCAGAGATCTCACCCTCTGCATCTTCAAATACGATCTCTGCCTGGTTATTCATCGCCAGCAGTGTCCGGCGGTAGCCCTCCAGATCTTCCACATCGTCACAACGGTTGCAGATGATCAGTTCGGAATTACGAACCATAGCGCCAAGCAGCGGTTTCATGTTCTTCACATACAGATCAAACGTAGATCCGTCGATGATCGTAATCTGCTGATATATCTCCCAGTCCTTCGGCAGGCGCAGCTCATCCTGGTTCCACATGCCGTTCCACTCCATCAGCACACGCTCTGGATTGTGCAGCAGCTCCAGCTCCGTTAAACGCTCTGGGGAGATCTCATCCATGCTTTCAACATTTACCAGGATCGTATTGGTTTTCTTTAACAGTTCCGGGTCATACTCGGTGTCGCCCTCTTCACAGCAGATCAGAAGTGTCTTGCCCTCTGCCTGAAAATAGTCCTGCCCCATGGTAAACTGAAGGAATTGGGTCTTGCCCGCCTCCAGAAAACCATTGATCAGAAATAATGGCATTGTCTCGTCATCAATTACTGGTCCCATGTTATTTTAAACTCCTATTTACCAACTATTTATGAAATACTTTCTTTAATGCTTCCTCATCCAGCTTAGCTCCGATGACACATACTTTTCCTGTGTAATCTGGCTGGCCTTTCCGGATCTCGTACTCTTCCGGTACTAAGTCGAAGTAATACCACTCGCCCTCTGTCTCGCTTGGGATCATACCCTTTGCACGGAGAACCTGTCCGTAAACATCACCCTTAGACAGATCCTGTAAAAATGCCTCCAGCTCTTCCTTCTTGCAAGGAGCCACATTCTCCATGCCCCAGCTTGTGAAGACCTCATCTGCATGGTGATGGTGATGGTGATGATGATGGTCATGATCGTGGCAGCCACAGTCGCAGTCATCGTCGTGATCATGATGATGATGCTCATGGTCATGATCGTGACAGCCGCACTCGCATTCGTCATCATCGTCATGATGATGGTGGTGATGCTCATGGTCGTGATCGTGGCAGCCGCACTCGCACTCATCATCATCATGATGATGGTGGTGATGCTCGTGATCATGCTCTGCCTCATGAGCCCTTCTCTCTTCCACCTCTCTCATCAGATCCTCTGCCATGGTATCTGGCTTCTCGATGATCTCCAGTAACTGGGCGCCGGATAACTGGCTGCATGGAGTCGTCACGATCGAAGCGCTGGCATTGTGCTCACGGATCAGTTCCACATCCTGCTGAACCTTTGCAGCATCTACCACATCTGTTCTGCTTAATACAACGGTTCCTGCATTCTCGATCTGGTTGTTAAAGAACTCACCAAAGTTCTTCATATACATCTTGCACTTAGAAGCATCTACGATGGTAACGGCACTGTTCAATACCACATCCAGAGTAGAAGCTACATCGCGGACAGCTTTCATAACGTCAGATAATTTACCAACGCCGGACGGTTCGATGATCACACGGTCTGGCTGATATTTGGTCAGAACCTCTTCCAGGGATTTACCAAAATCACCAACCAGGGAGCAGCAGATACAACCGGAGTTCATCTCACGGATCTCGATACCGGAATTCTTTAAAAATCCACCATCAATACCGATCTGACCAAACTCATTCTCGATCAGAACTACCTGCTCGCCTGCGATCGCCTCTTCCAACAGTTTCTTAATAAATGTCGTTTTTCCGGCTCCAAGGAAGCCGGAGATAATATCAATCTTTGTCATAATATTTTACCCTTCTTTCTAGTTGTATATTTTGTCACAAAGTTTCTATAAAGTCAAGACCGTCCGCGTTACGCTCGGACATAGAAAAGGAGCAACGCGCCCTTCACAACTCGTCACTCCCCTTACCTGTTGAACCTCACATGGCTAAAGTCACGTGCTTCTCAGCCGTTTTAAACGGCAAGACT
>OGEQ01001136.1_pt1 | contig 23418 bp, 19 predicted proteins | sample 1570731 | NCBI WGS metagenome assembly OGEQ01 (sample SAMEA2582132, study PRJEB24529) | metagenome | biome: Human gut stool | place: China | collected 2011
TGGGAAAGCTCTCCCATTTGTCGCAGCTCTTGCCGTGCTCGTCCTGATAGGTGTAGCGGACACTGTAAGAGCTGCCGCGTTTCGTGATATATGCCATAGATTTGCCTCCTTATCAAGCTGCCCGGTAGAGCCACGCATCGAAGCTGTCTTTCGGGATGCGGATGCTTCCGCCTGCCCGCAGGACACGGAACTCGGTGGTGCTGTTGCACAGGTTGTAGGCGGCACGCTGGCTGATGGCCAGCATCTGCGCGACCTCCTTTACCGTGTACACCAGCTTTGTGGTCTCAGGGCTGTTGGTCGGAGACTTGACGGCATTGGTTCGAGTGACCACCTCCATTGTAGTCGGATCCGAGTCCGACTGCAAGGACTTTTTCGTATAATCCAAAGATTTCACATTCTCGTACATTTTATTACACATAGGCATTGCTCCTTACTTATCGTGGCGCATCGCAGGCTCCTGCGTGCGGTTCTCATAAAAACGAATGACCTCCGGCGGGATGCTGTCCAGCGTTTTCAGGGCAGCTTCATAGTCCTGCCGCAGCTTGGCATCCTCCAGACGCTTCAAGACGCTCCCTTCCTTCGCTTTGTCCAGCGAGGCAGAGAGCGTCTTGTTCTTCTCTTTCAGCTTTTCATTTTCGGCGGCAGTCTTGGTGAAGGCCACGTTGTACTTTCGCAGCTGGTCCTTCATCCGTGCCACGTTGGGGATATAGCTGTCCAGCACCTTGCTGATCTCCGCCGCACGGCTCTTGCCGTTGAAGGGGGTGATGCCCACCAGCAGAGCATCCAGCTGCTCCTTCTGCTTGGTCAGTTGGGTCATCTCCTTGAAGATGCGGGGCGGGATGTGCTCCCGCCCGGTCTGGCTGGCGCTTTCGCCACGCTCCAGCTCCGGGTACTGCTTGACCATGTGCTGCCAGAACTCGTCCTGCCACTTCACAAGATTCTTGCGGTTGCCGACGATTTCCTTGGCGCTCAACCGTCCATCAGCAGTCAGCGGCACAAAGCAGAGGTGCAGGTTGGGCGTTTTCTCGTCCATGTGGACAACAGCCGAGATGAAGGTTTTGGAATCCTGCTTGCTTCTCAGGAACTCCAAGGCGTACTCGAAATACGCCTTGATCTCGCTGCGCGACTTGCCCTTGAAAAACTCCGGGCTGGCGGTGACAAGAGCCTCCACCACCCGCACGCTGTCCTTGCGGACACGGCAGTGAGCCGCTGTGATCATGCGGTCGGCTTCTTCCCGGTACCTGCCCTGCGGCTGCACCAGATGGAGGTTGTAGCGGCTCCGGCTTACATCAATATCCGGGTTGCTGGCGTACTGCTCCTTGGTGCGCTCGTTGTGGGCTTCGATGGGGCTGATGGCAGGCCCCTTGTACTTTTTGAATTGTAAGATTCGCGTTTGTGGAGCGCAGCGGAACAATGAAGTCCCCAGCGGGGACTTTAAGCGACAGAACGGTCTTGCGACAGCAAGATGGAGGGGCCTTGCCCCGACAAGTTCTGTATTGGGCTTTCATAGATCACGCTCCTTCTTGGGGTGAACAAAAAAATCTGTACGGACTTCAAATAACCTGTACGGTTCGTACGACGTACGGAAATGTGAAATATAAACGATGACGCGTTTTAATTTACTTCGATTCGCCGTACAGATGCGTGCAAGTACAGACCGTACAGGTTGTACGAACTTCTTCCGTAAAAAATGCACTTTTTACGGACAGGGGTGGACAAGCGGCTCGATGCCTACAAAAAGTAATATCAACTGATAGACAAGAGGAAAAAGTATGTTAGAATGATAAAAACGGTTTCTTTGGAATGTTGCAGAGGTGCAGAATATGGAATTTGATCATAACGGAATGATTTATTTCGCACTAAAGGAAGAATCTGGCCAAGTGGTACACATCTCTGAGATGGTGGAAAAAGATAGAGGAAAGGCGTGCGAGTGTATTTGTCTCTGTTGCGGTCGTCCGTTGGTTGCTAAATTGGGGCGAGGAAAAAGGACGGCGCATTTTGCACATTTGGCGGAAGAAGGAAGAACGACGTGTTTGGCAGATGTAGCAAATGAAAGTGGACTTCATAAAATAGCAAAAGGAATCGTTTGCAAGAGTGAATACATTTGGCTGCCCCCAGTGACGATATCGGAACAAAATGATCCTGATCGCAATGTGGAGGACTATAAACAGCAAGAGCCATTATTGTTGGGAGAAAAGTTTAAGCTTCACTATCAAAATGCTAAAACAGAAGTGCCATTTGATGGATTCAAGCCCGATGTTTGCATTTTTCGAGAGCGAAAAAATATCCTTATTGAGATTGCTGTGACGCACTATGTTGATGCAGAAAAATATAGCAAGATAAAAATGGCGCAGATGCCAACAGTAGAAATCAATATCGCTGATTTTATAAAAGACTATAAAGCGGAAGAAACAGAATCGATAAATGATTTTAAGAAAAAACTGAAAAATGCGATAATAGACAACATTGAAAACAAAACGTGGATCTATCATCCAAGCGAAAACGAAGGAATCCAAAAACTCTGTGAGCGAAACCGAGAACTTGAAAAAGAATTTCAACAAAACCGCATAAAGAACCTGAAGGAGCAGGAAGAACGGAAAAAGCGAGAGGAAGCGCAGGAGATCTGGAAACAGGAACAACAAAGGCGTCGGGAACAGATCGATATTGAAGTAGAACGGCTTCATACGAATGAACCGTATTATTTGAGCTGCAAGGCTAAAACCAAAGGGGCGGATACTGCCGTTCTGAATTGCATCAATCGTCTGGGAATCTGCAATCTGAGGTTTAAGACGGCAGATGAGATACCTTTCTTTTTGAATATCCCAGTCTTTGGAGAGGTTGTGTTTAATTGTGACCGGAGGATCTGGCAAACGATTTTATTTGAAAAAGTGTTCTATCAATGGCAATATGACGATGTGAATAGTGCGAGAATATATTGCTATTTTGCGGGCTGTCGGGAAGGACTGTTGAACCAAAAGTTTGTCTATATTTGGAAAAAGAAGGGAAAGGTCAAATTTTCACCCGAGGAAGATCTTCTCCGCTGTGCGATTGAAGAATATCTGGTGCATTTGTCAGCATTAGGGTTTATCGATATTCGTTATTATTTTTACCCGCACTCTGGAATGAATCACGGAATCATGCACAGTTCATTAAAGCCGCAGAGAAGAAACTATGCGACCTTCTTAGAAAGGTTGCTGATGAATTTTCCAGACACCAATAACCCTTTTCAATATATACAGGAAAAATGGATTAGCTTAGGAAAAGAAATGGAGTTCATTCAAAACCTCGATACTCTGTAAACTCAAAATTTCTCCTTTGGTCAAAGGTTCTGGCACGGATCAATTTGATCCCTGCCACGTTCAAGGTCACCGGTGTTCCCCAAATGGGAACTTCGGTGAAGCCGGTCTCCCTTGCTGCCTCCCGACAGGAAATCTTTTTGGACTCTGTGTCGGCCCCATGCAGGGCGCTCGCTCCCCCGATGGGAGGTCTTGGCGGTCTGGGCAGTTCGGACGGTCATTCTGTTGTCAAGGTTCTGTTATGAAAGATATTTCAGAGGGCTTTCGCGGGAAGCCCTTAATATGTTCGCTGCTGGGGAGTTAATATGTTTTCTTTCTGTCTATAGGATAGCACCGCAATGGCCGCTGTGCCGTATATCCATAATGTCGGAAAACAGGTGCAGAAACTGCAAAATTCCACGCTTATGGACAGGAACCGCCGGAAGTGGTATACTGTGCAAAAAACATCGGAGGTGCGACCATGAACATCAAGCTGACACTGGGAGAACGGCTCAAAGACCTGCGTGTGGAGCGGAGTCTGAAGCTGGAAACGCTGGCAGAGCAGACGGGTCTGTCCAAATCGGCATTGTCGAAATACGAGAGTGACGATGTGACCGACCTCAGCATTTATGCGGTGACAACGCTGGCTGAGTTCTATGGCGTGACCACGGACTACCTGTTGGGCGTGACGGAAAACAAAAAACGCCCAGATGCAGTCCTTTCGGACTTGCATCTGAGCGATGGCGCAGTGGACGTATTAAGGAATGGAAAATTCAATCATCGGCTGCTGTGTGAGCTGATCGTGCATGAGAATTTTCAGAGGTTCATGACCGATCTGGAGATCTATGTGGACGGATATGTCAGCGCAAACATTCAAAACCTCAATGCTGGTCTGGAAGCGACCCGGCAAATGCTGAAAAAGAAGTATGCAGCAGATGAAAACGATTTGTACATGAGCACCTTGAAGCTGGGGCAGATCGATGAAGATGAGTACTTTGGCCGGGTCTTGTACGATGAGTTGGTGGCCATCCTGAAGAACATCAAGACGGAACACCGCAAGGACAAGACCACTTCGGATGGTTCAATGATCGATAACCTGATGAAGGAACTGGAGGATGCACAGAAACATGAAGGGTCTGCGGATGAAAAGAAGATTCGAACGGCATTGAAGGCAATCGGAATCAACTACGATAAGCTGACAGAGGATGAAAGAAAGCTGATAAAGAAGATCCTTTATAAAACGGCAATGCTGAAACCGGGGACACTAGCGGGAAACCGGGGCAAGCACAGACGTTGATCACGGATTCTGTGCCCGATACCATTCGTCAAAGTATGGCTTGCTCTTTTCCCGTTCACTGAGGCTCAGCGACCGTCCAGCAAGATACTTTTCGTACTGAGGGCTGTACCCACGCAGCGGAGTGATTTCCTGGACGTCTTTGACGTTGCGATATTGTACGATCTCAAATTCCTCCCGTTCATTCAGATATGCAATCACCTTGTCGGCTTTGATCGTGCCCTGATAGACATGGATGGAAGCGTGAGGATAAAACAGTTCGTTGCGGTGTGCGAACCACTCAGCAATATCATACGAGAGCGACCATGATAACGAGAACGCTGCCCGCTCGATGCTGCTGATAGAGCCGCGGTAGACAGTGAAGGTATCGAGATCTCTTACGCTTTCCGGTAGAGCGTCGCGCCAGTTTTCGGGACGGATGATCCTTGCACGGCGGACATACTTTCGGATGATGGCAGAGTGGTCGCCATGGTTGTCGTAGTGCTCCAAGGCAAATCTGCACTTGGCTTCCAGAGGCATAAAATCCTCACAGACGTATAGCAGATCTTCCATCATCTTGGCATCGTAGAATGAGAAGCGTTCAAATGCATCCCAGTCTTGGTCATGGGCAGCTCGGACAGCCTTTTGGAATTGGGCATCGAGATGAGGGTTGTTTCGGTAAAGCATCGCAGCACCTCCTTGTGCGCAGAGTGAGAAATCGGACTATGCAGGAATCATATCAAAATGTTGAGATGATTTCAAGACCAAAAAGAACGCTGCTGCGGCAGGACAGGGAGCGTACACCGTTGGTTCCTCTGCAAGCTTGAGCTGGGCAGGCAGAAATCGTCAAAGACCGTGCCCATCCGCTCATCCTTCTGCCACAGAACCGGGTGCTTTCTGGAACAGCTCGCAGCCCCTTTTCCGCGTCAGCCGGAACCAAGGTATAACACACTAGACTTTGCAAGCAAAGTCGTGTGCCAAAGGGATGCTGCGGCCCCTTTGGAAACCCAGAGGAAACACCCATCAACTGCTCTGGTCGATCTCTGCCAAGGCGGTAATCCGCCTACCCATAGCCTTGACCAGCGGAACGACGAGCGCATTCCCCATGGTGAAATAGCGCAGTCGTTCCGGCATCCCGGCTGTCCAATCATCCGGGAAGCCGTTGAGCCGTTCGCATTCGATGGGCGTTAGCGTACGCAGACGTTGGGTCCGGGGGTCTGCGACTACATGGGTGCTGCGGGATACAGAGCCTTCGCTGGTGAGCATCGTGCGGGCAGGAAGGTCAGAACGATCGGGAAACGCCATGGAGCCTTCCGAAAAGAAATAAGTAGAACCGTTCCTACGGTAGCGGATCTCCTGCTTTGCGCCCTTGAGATACCGCCAGTGGTCGATGTCGGCAGCGGAAAGGAAATATCGCTCTGCAAGCGGGGTGGTCTCCAACACGGAGCGGAGCGGCTTATACGGGAATTGAAGAGGGATGCTTTCGACGGAATAGAAGCGGCCGTTGACCATGAGCCCGGAGGTGTAGAAGTGGCAGGATTGTGCGGCAGACAGTTCCTTCAAATCGAGGTAGCGAAACTCGTCGAGCCATCCCTCGCTATATTTCCGTTCAAAGCCATACAAGGGGAAGGTGGGAGCGAAGAAGCCGTCCTGCAGGAGCAACTGGTGGGCACCCTTCAGACCCTCCACACAGATGAGATCCGCAGCCTTTCGGAATAGGGCGGTATCGTTTCGAAAAGCAAAGAGAAAGGTGCGCCGCCTGCGCTGCGCTTCGCCATGGTCGGCGGCGTTTATCACCCGCCATTCAACGGCATAACCTGCCTCGTAAAAGCACCGCAGGATGATGGAGAAGTCACGTCCTTTTTGCCATGCCGGAGACTTGATGAGCCGGTCTACGTTTTCCAAAAGGACATAGAGAGGTCTGTGCGCCCGTAGGATAGCGTTGATCTCCCACCAAAGAACGCCCTTCTTCCCTTCTATCCCTCGTGCGCCCTTTTTGGCGATGGAATAATCCTGACAGGGAAAGCCACCGACCAAAAGGTCGTGTGGAGGGATGTTCTCTTTGGCGGTCACGATGTTCTGACAAACGTGTTCTGGGCGATGCCCGAAATGCCGTTCGTAGCACTCGAAAGCAAATTGGGAACGCATGGATGGTTCCCACTGATTCGCCCAGACAGTTTGAAAGCAGGAGGAAGCCTGCTCCAGCCCAAGGCGAAAGCCGCCGACCCCGGCGAAAAGCTCAACAACACGGATCTGCTCCATGATAGGGCACCTCTTGATTGTGGCGAAAAAAGCATAAAAACCAAGGCCGACTGTGCAGCCTTGGTTTTTCGTTATAAGATGTCCAGTAATTGCTTGCCCATCTGAGTGATGAGCGGAACGACAAGGGCGTTGCCCATGATGAAGTAACGCTGACGCTTCGGCATCCCAGTGTCGGTCCAGCCCGTCGGGAAACCGTTCATGCGTTCGCACTCCTCCGGCAGCAGGATACGCAACTTCCCTGTTTTAGGGTCGGTGATCGCATGGGAGCTGCGGTTCTTGGTGCCCTCACTGGTGAGCATCGTGCGACCGGGACGGTCAAGCGGGTCCGGGAATGCAATAGGGCCTTCCGAGAAGGTGTAGGAGAAACCGGTTTTGGAAGTACGCTCGATGGTCTTGGCACCCTTCATGTACTTCCACTTCTCCAGATCTTCATCCTCGATGAAAAAGCTCTTATCGATATCGCCGTTGACAACGATCTCGCCGAGCAGCATCGGCTCCTTGCCGTTCGGGACGGCTTCCAGAGAGAAGATCTTGCCGTTGCACAGCACACCGCTGTTGTAGAAAGCGGCTCTGAAACGATTGGTCACATCAACGGTGTCGGTATATTCATCGAAATCGATGGTGATCACTTTCTTGGAGTCTGCGACCTCAGAATGCACTGGGAACGCATGGGCGAAGAAACCCTCCTGCATCAGCCAGACACGACCGTCCTTTGTGTTCTCAGAGAAACACGAGGTCATACGCTCATACTGCTTGGTGGTGTTCTTGAATGCAAAGATGAAGGTGCGCCGTCTGCGCTGGACACAGCCATAGTCTGCGGCATTGATCACACGCCATTCGACACCATAGCCTTCTTCCTGTAGGCATTTCAGGATGATGCCGAAATCACGACCACGCTGGGATGCGGGAGATTTCAGCAGGCGATCCACGTTTTCCAGCAGGACATAGTTCGGATGGTTCTTCTGGATGATCTTATAGATAGACCACCAGAGGACACCTTTTTTGCCTTCAATGCCCTTTGCGCCTGTGCTGGCAACAGAATAGTCCTGACAGGGAAAGCCGCCCACCAGAAGGTCGTGCGGCGGCACTTGATCGATAACAGTGGCGATGTCTGCGTTCACACAGTGGGAATCTTCGCCAAAGTTCTTGCTGTAGCACTTATAAGCCCATTGACCAGCTTGGCCGGGTTCCCATTGGTTTGCCCAAATCGTTTTGAATCTTTCGGAACAACGCTCTAATCCAACGCGGAAACCGCCAACGCCGGCAAATAGCTCGACAACACGGATATCGCTATTTGCTGACACTTTCATAACACCTCGTTTTGTGATATACTTAGTAATAAGTATACAATTTTTTGTTAAAAAGATCAAGACTTTTCTGAAATTTTTTATAGGTGGGCTTTCTATGGCTCGATATGATTATAGCAAAAATAGATAAAAAGATCAAGCTATTTTTTTGAGGAGGTCAAGAGGTGTGATGGAGCAGCGGAAGTACAAGACCAAGCAGGAAGTTCTCATTCGTGGGCAGGAAGCAGTAGGTAAAACGCTGGGTGAGATTGACAAGACCGGGCGTATCGCAACGGGTAAAGGTGCCATCGGTACAGTTGTGGAGGAAAGCTGGTTTGGGTACAAGCCCAACAGCAAACCGACGCCCGATTTTGAGGAAGCGGGCGTTGAATTGAAGGTGACGCCCTATCGACAGACACCTCGCGGCATTCAGGCCAAAGAGCGTCTGGTCTGCGATATGCTGAACTATGAAGAAGAATATGGCAAGACCTTTGAGACCAGTGCTTTCTGGACAAAGTGCGCCTGTATGCTCCTGATGTCCTATGAACACCGGGATGGGGTGCCCAAGGTGGATTTTACGATTGACAAGGCAGTGCTGTTCCAGTTCCCGGATGAGGATCTGGAGGTCATCCGCAATGACTGGAAGATCCTGATGGACAAGATCAAGGCAGGACAGGCACACCTGATCAGTGAGGGTGATACCATGTATCTGGCAGCGTGTCCGAAGGGTCGCAACTCGCAGGATACCCGGTCACAGCCGTTCAGTCCTATCCCTGCCATGAAGCGGGCGTACTCGCTGAAGTCCAGCTATATGACGCAGATCCTGCGGCGGTATATCTTCGGCGATGAGCCCTGCGAGAAGATCATCAAAGACCCGGCAGCGTTAAGAACGACCAGTTTTGAGGACTGGTTCATCGCAAAAGTCCGGCCTTATGTGGGGATGAGCAGGACGGAACTTAAAGCACGGCTGGGCGTGGAAACGAATGCCAAGAACCTCAACGAGCTTTTAGTGGCAGCGATGCTTGGCGTGAAAGGGCATCTGTCGAACACGGAGGAATTCCAAAAGGCAGGTATCCAACCGAAAGCCATCACTGTGGAGGTGGATGGAAGTATCGAACAGAATGTGTCCTTCCCGAAGATGGATTTCTGTGCGATGATGAACGAAACGTGGGAAGAGTCTGCGCTCTATGACCTTCTTGCACCGACCAAATTCCTGTTCATCATCTTCCAAAAGTCGAAGGACGGCGAGTGCTACTTCCAGAGGGTGAAATTCTGGAATATCCCGGCAGAGGATCTGGAAGAGGTACATCATGTGTGGCAGCGCACGGTGGATACCCTGCGGGAGGGGGTCCACATTTGGAAAGATGCCAGCGGGCGGAATCGCAATAACTTGCCCAAGGCATCGGAAAGCCGCGTGGCTCACGTCCGCCCCCATGGAAAGGACAGCATGGACACGGCTCCCCTGCCTACGGGTGGTTCTATGACGAAGCAGTGTTTCTGGCTGAACAATTCGTACGTTGCGGAGCAGATAAAGGAAGTATAAAATGGCAGGATATGTATTTGCTATTGGCGGGAATACCGAAATAATAAAAATCTGTGCGGAACGAGGGGTTTATGCGACCCGGTTGAACAGTTTGGCTTCAAGGCCGTTTGAGGCAACGCTAGCGGATTATGTGTCCATGAAACCGGGAGACAATGTTTACTTTTTTAGTGAGCGTAAAATCTATGGTATCGGAGAATTGGTCGCAGTCGGCCCAGACTGCAAATATTCAAACTTCCCGGATTCGTCAGCCTGTGAACCGGTCGCATATGCAGATGTAAAAGATGATTTGCTGGTCGATTCTGGTTCGGACAGTATTTGGTATCGGTGGTTATGCACTTTTAAGGCGGCACCATACTTTTTTGAAGAAGGCATCGACACTGATGAGGTATTGGTCTATAAGCCAGATACATTCAAAATGCTTCGTGCTTTTTGGAAGGTCTCTTTTATCAAACTCGGCGATGAAGAAAATGAATCTCTGAGAGAAATTTTCCTGCTGCGGCACCAGAACGAAATGATAACGGGTCAGCATATCTGGGAAAGAGATGATACCGTACATGACTTGCTGCGTTTACATGACTTGAATCGATATTTGATCACGCCGGAAAGTCTGCTGCGCAATGGTGTGAGAGCAGGTAGAGTAAAACATGAGATGGCATTAGAAGCAGCCGTCGTTTATGATTTATGCCATGAAAGAATCGTAGATTTAGGTCGATGGGATTATGTATCGCATCAGGTGATAGCATCACCTTTTAAGCCAATCGACTATATGGATAAAATCGATGTGCTTGCCGCAAGATATTTGACGGATACAAAGATAACGTGCAAATATCTTACAGTTGAACTCAAAAAGGATGAAGCAGAAAAATCGACGATTGATCAAATACTGAAATATGTCGATTGGGTATGCACAGAATATGCGTACGGTGACTATGAAATGATAGAAGCCTGTATCATTGCAGCCGGTTATGAGGAAGGTATGGACAGGTACTATCGAGAAGTAGTTCAGCGGCATTATACACAGGGAAGTCACCCAGTTCGCAACAAGCAATGGAATAATTTGAAGCTCCTGAAATATACCTGCGTTGATGGTGAAATTGTTTATGAAGATGTGACACCACCTCTGCGTTGACAAAAATCAAATGAAACATCCTAAATCGTATGATACGACCCCGGAAACATCCGAGCGAATGTCTCATGTCCACTTAAAACAAGGAAAAGCCGAGGTGCTTTTAGCAAAACGCCTATGGCACTTCGGCTTTCGATATAGACTGAATGACAAACGCCTCCCCGGTTCCCCAGATATTGCTATCCTGAAGTACCGTATTGCTATCTTCGTGGATGGCGAGTTTTGGCACGGGCAAAACTGGGAAGAACGCAAGCCAAAACTGAAGCGCAACCGGGAATACTGGATAGCCAAAATCGAGGAAAATATCGCACGGGATGTTCGGAATGATAAGGACTTAAAGACGAGAGACTGGTATCCTGTTCACTTCTGGGAAAAGGAAGTGCTGAAGGATACGGATGGATGTATTGAAACGATTCGAGAACTAGCAGAGCAGCAAATCGAGGAAACTATAGAAAATGAAAGAAATATATAGCATCAGATGTCGTTTCAGAAAATAAAGGTGAAGAAGCTGTGAGATTTTTGTTTTGGAATACATACAACAACACTGATATAAATCCCATTATCTGTGAAATTGTTGAAGAACAAAATATAAATACAATCATCCTAGCCGAGTACAAAGATTCGGTTGATGATTTGATTCAACATCTTTTCCAAAAAGGTATTCTTATGCACCCATATATCACACTCGGATGTGATAGAATCACAATGCTTGGAACAAATGAGAACGTCTTTCCGAGTAGACAGGATACGTACTATACAATGCAAATTGTGGAAAAAGATTTCTTACTATGTGCCGTGCACTTGCCAAGTCGATTACATGCAGACCCATCGACACAGCTCATGAAATCTCATTCAATCGCGTATGATATTGAACTTGCTGAAAAAGAAAGCGGATCACTGGAAAGCATTGTAGTTGGCGATTTCAATCAAAATCCATACGACCACGGTTGTTTGGGAGCAACAGGATTCCATAGCATCCCAGTTGCCGCGGAAACAAAACGTCTTTCAAGAAAAATTTTAGGAGAAGACCGGAAGATGTTCTATAATCCGATGTGGAATCTTCTGGGCGATTTTCAATATCCGCCGGGAACGTATTATTACAAATCATCTCAAGAGAAAACGGAATTCTGGAATATATTCGATCAGGTTATGATACGCCCGCAGCTCAGAAATAGATTTGTTGACACAAGCCTGAAAATCATAACTGAAACAGAAACCACAAGTTTGGTGGATAAAAACAGACATCCAAGCAAAAAGATAAGTGACCATCTACCAATAGTATTTGAAGTAAAGGAGAACAATCATGAGTTATGAATTAGGATTAAAGGGAAAACTGGACACCGCAAAACAGGATTTGACCTTACCCAAAACAATTCTTGAAAATATAAGTAACGAATTGAAGGCTGAAACGGATGGAGAAATAGAAGGAATGGTTCTTCCATACAAAGGGCCAATCCAATCTTATACTAAAAAAAGTGGGTTGGCTATGTTTGGCATCCAGACAGAACAGGAAGTAGATATTCAAGATAGTTTGGGCGCGGTAGGAAATAAAATCGAACGGTTTGAATTCTGTATTGCGGCACAGTCGTTCAAGGAATTTAGATATAGGTTGATGTTTATTGAATATGATTTGTCTGTCTATCCTGTAACGGTCGTTTTGGAGGAAAATATTTCAAGACAACTCAAGGACAAAGCATCTCTTGGATATATTGTTATATGTAAAAACCGGGAAGAATTTGAATCTATTGTAGTTGGAGCAATTAAAACCAAGCGCGTTTTGGAAATGATGCGGCAACTCCTCAATGCAGCCGAAAATAAGAGTTTAAATGGAAACGCAGAGAATGAGACGGATGAAGACGATAACGACGATGAAATTCATGTGAATATAAAAAAGTAATGCCTTTAGATGAGTTGTAAAACGAAAGATGCCCACTGGCCCATAGTGAAGCCACAGGCCAGCGGACACCCTGTTCCTTATGAAGTATGCTTAATCTTCCAACCTACCGTGCTCACATCCCAGCGAGAGATACTGCCCCATCTCCCCTCTCAGCACCATCTGTGCGTACTCCAAGGGCTTGTTGTACAGCAGCCAGTCCAGCTCTGCCCGCTGTGCCGGGGTGTTGCTGTACTCGTCCTCGACGGCGATGCAGTCGATGGCAACAGCAGAGCCATCTGCGAACCGGGCTTCCACCCGGTTGGTGTCCATGTTGTAGCGGCAGGTAAGCAATTTTGTCATAGTCGTATCCTCCAAGACTTGATTTTTGGTGTGCGGTCACTCGAACCAATGCCGTCAAGTCGTTGTCGGATGAAGTGGTTTTTAGTTTGTCCGGGAGTAAGTGCACGGTTTCTGCACGGTTTTTGCACGGTTTCAAAACGTGCAAAGGGTGCAAATCGTTGCAAAATCGGACAAAGGGTGCAGAAACTTGGAACTCAAAACCTGCGATATGTCGATAAGAAATGACGTTAAAACGTAACTTCCAAAAATTGAGGGAATCGCCCGGTGTGCGCTACGAATCAGTAGGCCGGGGGTTCGAGTCCCTTCCATCGCACCAAGAAAAACCAGAACACGTTTGTGTTTTGGTTTTTCTTTTTGTCAGCACGATGGAAGGGGCTCGAACAGGGCGGCGGCGCGCAGCGCCGCAAGCAATCAGCCCAGTGGGCGGTTGCTTAGCCCGCGGGTTCCAACACGTAGGAATGTCTACCGTGGAAGCTGTGAAATCGAAAGATTTCATGGCTTTTTTGTTTTGTAAGCCATGGGTGCACAGTTGCGAAAAGAGCGAGAGCTATATCCAGAAGATTCAAGACGGAAAAGATGAAGCTTCATATTGACAAGACATCAAGACAAGTATATAATCGAACATGGAAACAACAAGGCATCACGGCGAAAAGCGCTCGAATGCCGCTTTGGATAGAAACAGGTTAAGGAGATATTCAATGACTCAGAGACAAAAAGGTGCTCTTTATATGATCTTGTCTGCATTGTGCTTTGCATCCATGCAGGTGGTGGTGCGGCTGAGCCGCGAGATCCCCACGATGGAGCAGATCTTCATGCGGAATTCGTTCGTGCTGATCGTTTCGGCGATCATCATTCTGCGCAAAAAGGGCTCGCTGTTCGGCCCGGCCAAGTATCAGCCCTATCTGTTCGGGCGGTCGTTCTTTGGCTTTCTGGGCCTGATCACCCTGTTTTATGCCTCCAGCCATGCGGCGCAGGGCGATGTGACGATCCTGAACAAAACTTCCCCTATCTGGGTCACCATTCTGGCCGTCATCTTTATGAAAGAAAAGCTGCCCAAGATCCAGATCCCGGCGCTGGCACTTTCCATGGTGGGTGCCTTTATCGTGTTCCGCCCCAGCTTTGAGTCCAACCCCTTCCCGCTGGTGGTGGCATTTTTGTCGGCCGTGACCTCCGGTGTCGCCTACACCTTTCTCTCCTTCTTTAAGGGCAAGGTGGACGGCCTGACGGTCATGATGCACTTTTCCACCTTCAGCGCCATTGCTTCTATCCCCTTTATGCTGAAGGATTTTGTGGTGCCCAGCTTCAAGCAGGCGGTACTGCTGCTGCTCCTCGGCGTGTTCGGCTCTTTGGGACAGGCCTTTATCACCTATGCCTATCGCTTTGCTCCGGCCTCGGAGATCAGCATTTACAACTACTCCGGCATCATCTTCAGCATGATCCTGGGCTTCTTTATTTTGGGCGAGCCGGTAAAATTTACCTCTGTGATCGGCGGCGCACTGGTGGCAGCCGCTTCTGTTATGGTCTATGTTTATAACAACCGCAGCAATAAGAAGGCAGGTGACGAAACTACGAAATAATCATTGCCCCCAAAGCAAAAGTATGCTATGATACAAATGAATAGCATACAGAACTCTTTCTCGTTGTTTGGCAACTTATCAACCTGAGAAACCAAAAAACGAACGGAGAGTTTTACTATGTGGACGAAAAAAGAAAGATTTGAAGCAGTTCTGAACCATGAGTTGGCAGACCGTCCGCCGGTATCGGCATGGCGTCATTTCACCGAGAACGAGCACAGCGGAGCGGACCTCTTTGTAGAAACGATGCTGAAGTGGCAGAACACCTACGACTGGGACTATGTCAAGCTGCAGCCGCGTGCTTCCTACTATGAGGAGGCATGGGGCGGTCGGTTCGACTACAACGACTACGAGGGCGTTTTGCCCAAGGTGGTAAAGGGCCCCATTGGCGGTGTGGCGGATCTGGAAAAGATCACGGTGCTGCCGGGCGATCAGGGTGTGTTTGCAGAGCAGATCGAGGTCATTCAGAAGATGAAGGCTGGTCTGAACGAGAACATCCCCATGTTCCAGACTATGATGTGTCCCACCAGCGTCCTGCAGAAGCTGTGCGCCGTCAACCCCATTGGCCGTTACCGCGCCGCAAGCCGTGACGACCTGATGATGACTCTGATGCACGAGCAGCCGGAGCTGATCCACAAGACCCTGCAGAACATCACCGATACGATGGCCGATTATTCTAAGCACCTCATCGAGGATGCAGGTCTGTACGGTGTGTTCTACGGTGCCACCGGCCTGTCCCGTTCCACCTACATGACCAAGGAGGAGTGGGAAGAGTTTGTCAAACCCTATGATCTGCAGATGATGGAGGCGCTGAAGCCCTGCAAGATCATGGTCCATGCCTGCGGCCTTGAGGTGAACCCGGAGTATTTTGCGCACTACCCCATCGACATCCTGCACTGGCCCGAGAGCGCTACCGGCAACCCCAAGCTGGACACCGCACCCCAGTGGCTGGACAAGTCCATTACTCCGATGGGCGGCTGTGACGAGCGGCTGTTCGGTCAGCACAAGGCCGAGGAGATCGCTGCGCTGACCCGCAATACCCTGAAGCGGATGAAGGACATCCCCTTTGTGCTGGCACCGGACTGCTCGCTGGCCACCAATACCTATGATGAGGAGCTGCGCGCCTTTATCGAGGCCGCACATTCCAACGATTGATCTTCTTTTTTCACTTCCTCCTGTCTGTATGCTGACCGATTGCATGAATAGAGAGTTTTGTCTGTCTGCAAGCTGTGAAAGAGCGGACAGGAGATGGGAAGAGAGGAAAGATTATGGCGGACGAGAACTACTCCTATGCGCCCAAATACGTTCAGATCCAGAACTATATCCTGCAAAAGATCGAGTCTGGCGAGTACACGGCCGGGGACAAGATCCCTTCAGAGATCGAGCTTGCCAGACAGTTTGATGTCAGCCGCCTGACGGTGAATACTGCCGTTAAGGAGCTGGCCAACAGCGGCATCGTGGAGCGGGTGCAGGGCAAGGGTACCTTTGTCCGGTTTGTCCCGGGTCAGTCCTTTTCCAGCCCCATGGCATTTTCCGGCGGCATCAAGATCGCACCCTTTGAACACTCCAACAACAAGCCGCACCGCCTGCTGGAGCATGGGGTCATCAAGGCGGATGCTGCTTTGTGCCAGAAGCTGGGCCTGACGGCAGAAAACCCCTATGTCTATAAGATCGTTCGCTGTGTGGATGTGAGCAGCGAGGTGGATGAGGTGGATTACAGCTATGTCCCGCTGTCGGTGTGCAAGGATCACACGTTTGACTGCGAGGCGCTGAAGACCTTTTTCCTGCACGATTATATCTGCCGCTATTTCAATGAAAAGCCGACCCACATCCGCATTTTTGTGGACACGCCCCTTACCTCGGATATGGAGCTTTCTCTGCTGAACGCGCCGCCGGAGAAGCTGTTCAGCTGGGATACCTTCTTATATCACGGGAATCAGGTGCTGGCGGTCACCACCACGGTCTCCATGCCCAAGGAGAACCGTCCCTTCATCACGCTGGAATTCTGAGCGTTTTCTCTCCGCCAAACAAAATATGTACCTGAAGGCTGCTGCACAGTGCGCTGTGCAGCAGCCTTTTTTGTGTGGGGATGGTTCTATACGCTTTGGGACGGAGCTGCGTGGCAGATCCGTCCTGTTTTTACAAAAAGGGACCGCTTTTGGCAGAACAGAGAATTTTCAACGAATAAATTGGGACTACTCACAATTTACAAGTCGGTCATCGTGCCCAACACGGATAACATGAAGGGTCTGGAGGCCGCCGCTGCTGCGGGCATCGTAGCCGGCAAGCAGGAAAAGAAGCTGGAGGTCATTGCCGATGTGACCCCGGAGCAGACCAAAGCCATCCGCGCATATCTTGACCAGACGGATATCAAGGTGCGGCACGTTGAGAATGGTGTCACCTTTGATATCATCCTCACGGTCTGGAAGGGCGAGCATTCCGCACAGGTGCGCATTGCGGTGTTCCACACCAATATCGTCCATGTGGAAAAGGACGGCGAGGTACTGGTGGACATTCCGGTACACGGAGATAACGAGGAGACACTGACCGACCGCAGCCTGCTGGATATGGAGCATATCTGGGACTTTGCCAACACGGTGGACGTGGAGGATGTCCGTTCCATTCTGGAACCGCAGATCCGGTGCAACATGGCCATTGCCGAGGAGGGTCTGCGGGGCAACTACGGTGCCAACATCGGCAGTGTGCTGCTGGATATGGAGGGCAATGATGTAAGAGTCCGTGCCAAGGCATACGCCGCAGCCGGTTCCGATGCCCGCATGAACGGCTGTGAGCAGCCGGTGGTCATCAACTCCGGCAGCGGCAATCAGGGCATTACTGCCTCTGTACCGGTCATTGTCTATGCACGGGAGCTGGGCGTAAGCGACGAAAAGCTCCTGCGGGCGCTGACCCTCTCCAACCTGACCACCATCCACGAAAAGACCCCCATTGGCCGCCTGTCTGCCTACTGCGGCGCTATCAGCGCGGGCGCTGGTGCGGGTGCCGGTATCGCCTATCTCTGCGGTGGTGACTATGATGCCGTCATCCATACGGTTGTCAATGCACTGGCGGTGGTTTCCGGCGTCATCTGCGATGGCGCCAAGGCCTCCTGCGCAGCAAAGATCGCAACTGCGGTGGAGGCCGGTCTGCTGGGCTACAATATGTACATCCGCGGCAATCAGTTCCGCGCCGGTGATGGCATTGTGGCCAAGGGCGTAGAAAACTCCCTCAAGAATGTGGGCCGTCTTGGCAAGCAGGGCATGAAGGAGACCAACAACGAGATCATTGCTATTATGGTGGGCTGCTGATTCTGCTTATCGCGATTTTCAAAAATAGTGCCTATCAAAATGGCATATTTGCGATATGCAGTTTGCGGATGTTGCTTGTGCATTAAAAACGCAAACTGCTATAGTAACGATATTTTCAATGCTGTATGAGGTCAAAGTCAACCTGAGCGAGGTTCTCTCCCATTCATGACATACTCCTACTTGCCATAGATCATACCGCTACCTTCTACTTGCCACGGGATCTCAGACAGCCTTTCTCCTTAAATAGCAAAGCCGCACTCCGGATCTGCTCGGAGTGCGGCTTTGCTTATTCTATCAGTGGCACCCGCCCCCGCAGTGGGAGCCGCAGCTGTGGCCCTCGTCGTGGTCGTGGTGGGTGCAGTGGATGTCCGGGTCGAAGACCAGCTTCCCGGCCAGATAGTCGGCCACGGCGGCGTCTGCGGCGCCGGAAAGACCGCCGAACAGCTGGATGCCGGCCTGCATCAGCGCCATCTGCGCCCCGGTGCCGATGCCGCCGCAGAGCAGGACGTCTGCGCCATGCTGTACGAGAAAGCCCGCCAGTGCGCCGTGGCCCTGACCATTCGTCGGGATGACCTCGGTGCGCAGGAGCTGGCCGTTTTCGGCCTCATAGAACTTGAACTGTGCGGAGCGGCCAAAGTGCTGGAACACCTGACCGTCCTCGAACGGAACTGCGATTTTCATGAGAACGTCTCCTTTATTGCTTGTTTTGTACAGCCTCCCGGATGCTCTTTGCCAGCTTTTTGGTGTCCAGAGGCTTGACGAGACGGCCATTCATACCGACCTGATGGCAGGACTGGGCGCACTCGTCGGAGGCCTGTGCCGTCATGGCGAGGATGGGAACGGTGGCGGCGTCGGGCCGGTCGAGGGCGCGGATGGCCCGGGACGCCTCGAAGCCGTTCATCACCGGCATCATCACATCCATGAGGATGGCCTGATACACGCCCGGCGCACTGGCGGCAAAGCGCTCCACGGCTTCCCTGCCGTCCCATGCCTTGTCCACCGTTGCGCCCTGACTGGTGAGTTGGAACTCGGCCACTTCCATGTTGATGTCGTTGTCCTCCACCAGCAGGATGTGCATCCCGTCCAGCCGCCCGTTGTCGGTGGGCTTGGGCTGGGGCTTTGCGGCGGTGTTCTTGTCCAGCAGGAAGGGCAGCTGGAAGGTGAAGGCAGTCCCCTCTCCCAGCTGGCTCTCGGCAGAGATGCTGCCGCCCATCTGGCTGACCAGATCCTTGACGATGGACATCCCGAGGCCGGTACCCCTGTACTGGGTGCGAGCGTCGGCGGACTCCTGGATAAAGGGCTTGAACAGCTGGTTCTCCACGAAATCCCGGCTCATGCCGATGCCGGTGTCCGTGATGCGGAACTCGTACCACACGGTGGTGCCGTCGCAGGATAGCTCTTTGGCATAGGTGTCGATGGCCCCGCCGGGCTTATTGTACTTGATGGCGTTGCTGAACAGGTTCACCATGATCTGCCGCAGCTTGAGGGAGCTGCCCACGAGGGCGGTGTGCTGGATATTTTCCCGGTGGCGGTGGTGGGTCAGGCCGTCCTTTTCTATCTGTGCCTCCACCAGCGACGAGACGTTGTGCATCAGCACCTCGATGTCAAAGGGCTCCTGCTCCATCACCATCTGCCCGGCTTCCAGTTTGCTCATGTCCAGCACGTCGTTGACCAGTGCCAGAAGATGGTGGGCGGAGAGGTCTATTTTATCAAGGCAGCTGTCCACCTTCCGGGCATCGTCCCGGTTGGAGCGGAGGATGTCCAGCATACCGAGAATGCCGTTGATGGGGGTGCGGATGTCGTGGCTCATCCGGTTCATGAAGGCGGTCTTGGCCCTGCTGGCCGAGTCGGCTTCTTCAAAAGCTTCTTGCAGGCGCTGATTCTCGGCCTGCTCCTGTGCATGGAAGATGGAGGTATCCCGGAAAAGGATGATACCGTGGATGACCGGCATCTCCCGCCCGGAGGCTGCATCAAAGACGGTATCCTGCGCCATGAGGACGGTCTTCTGGAGCCAGACCGGCTCGCCGCAGGGGGTCTGCTCCCGGTACTCTACCGTCACGTACTTGAAGCCCGAGTGGAAGCGCTCCAGCAGTTTTGACGCCGTGTCCACGATGCGGTAGTTTTCCAGCGTCTCAGGAGTGACGAAGTGACGGCGCTGGGCGCAGTAGTCGTCGTAGGAGCAGGGCAGCGTCATCTGCAGATCGAACTGCCGCAGCGCGGTAGTCCGGTAGAAGATCTGCTCGAGCTGGCCGTGGGTCAGGTCCACAGTGAACAGGGCGTCGTTTGCGTCGATGAGGGCCTCCACATAGTTGTCGTTTTCCAGCAGGGAGTGCTTCATCTGCTCGTAATACTGGGTCAGGGGCTGGCGCTCGTCGAAGGCGGTGCTCTTGTCCCGGAAATACTCGAAGCCCACGAGGAAGTGGTGCAGCCGCCCATGGAGGTCGGCGTCGCAGAACAGGAGGGTCAGCCGCCCGCGCTGGGCCACGCCGTCGGTCTCAAAATCCAGCTCAAGCTCCTGCTCGGGGTGCTCAGCACTGAGGGTAGCAGACAGCGTGCTCAGCTGCAACGCTTCCCGCATCGTCTTGCGGGTGGCGGAGACGGCGTACTCGTTCACGATCTGCTCCACTGCACCCGAATAGCTGCCGTCGTCAGCAAGGAAGAAGCCCGACGAGGTGCGCGGGGCGCGATACTGGTCCAGCAGGGCGTCGCAGTAGAGGCAGTCCGAGAACTGATACCCATGGGCAGTGACCCCCTGCAGAAGCTGCTGGTCCTGCAGCTTCTGGGCCTCGGCCTCCTCGCGCTTTGCGCGGTTTTTGTCCACATACATATTCTTGTCGGCGTGGCGGAACAGCTCCCGCAGGGTGCTGCCCTCGAAGTCGCTGGCGATGGCGCAGCCTGCCGCATATCTCAGGGGCATCTCGGGGTGCTGGCGGGAATACTCTGCCGTCTGCGCCCGGATGCTGCGCAGCACATCCTGTGCGCCGTCCCAGTCCACGCCGTAGAGGATAGCGATGAACTCGTCGCCGCCGTCGCGGCCCACGAAGTGCTGGGATGGCACGGCCAGACGCAGCTGTTCGGCAAAGGCGCGGATGTACTCGTCGCCCTTGTCGTGGCCGAGGTTATTGTTGATGGTGCGCAGGTTGTTGAGGTCAAAGACGCAGAGCGCCGTGTTCCCGTCCGGCGGGTCGGGTGCGTCCAGGAGCTCTTCGCACTTGTTCTTGTTGGGCAGGCCGGTGGCCTCATCGAGGTAGACTTTGCGCTGCAGAATGCGGTTCATGGCCGCGTACCGCAGGGCCTTGAAGATCTGATAACCGAACAAAAGCAGCAGCCCCACGATGTCCGCGAGGACGACTTTTTCCAGAAAGTCGAGGGCCGTGGCCCGCTTCTGGGAGTAGACCTCGGCCAGGTTGGTGGCCTCGTCGCAGGTCTGGAAGAAATGCTCGCTCTTGGCGATGATGGCCGTCTCGGCGTAGCCGTGCTGACGGACAAGGATGAGCTCGTTTTTCAGGTCGTCGAATTCGCCGGAAAGAGCGGTCATCTTGGTCTGAAAATCCGCGTCGTCCAGCCGCGCCAGGTCCAGCTCGCTGCTGCCGAAGCGGAGGCCTTCGATGTAGGAGGCCACATCGCCGAGGAGATCATCTTCCGGCGTGCCGGAAATTTCGAGCTTGACGATGCGCTGGGTCTTGCCGCGCACGAGGCCGGCGTAGTTGACGACGCGGGCCGTACCCTGTATCTTGCCCACCAGCATGAGGACACCGAAAAACAGGCTGATAAGGATGGCTGTGAGAAGGACGGTGAAAAGCTGGATGATATGCCCGAATCGGGAAGGAGCATTCTTCATGATGCAAACTCCATTCATAGCGCAGGAAATCAGTCGTTTCCCCACTATTATAATGTATTTCAGAGAGCGCTTCAAGTTTGGAAACGGCTGAGAGATCAAGCCGAGTTATGACGGGGTTTATTGATATTCGTCAGATGATATGTTGAAATTTCACAAGTGGTGCGGGTCTGCCGCGGCTCATAGTTCTCCGCCTTCGAGCTTTCTGCGCACCTCGTGGAGCGAGGCGCACTCGCAGGTATAGATCCTGCGCATCTCGTCGGTGGCAGGCGAGAGGTCGGGGACCATCACGGTGACAAAGCCCCCTGCCGCGCCGGCCCGGACGCCGTTGTAGCTGTCCTCGAGCACCATCGTCTTTGCAGGCTCGGTGCCGAGTTTCTGCGCCGCCAGCAGGAAGATGTCCGGCGCGGGCTTGGAGCGGGTCAGGTGCTCGCCCGAGATGACGGCCTTGAAGTAATGGCCGAGGCCCCAGTGTTCCAGATGTCCCTCGATGACGGTCATGGGGCTGGAAGACGCCACCGCCATGGGGATGTGATGTTCGTCCAGCCAGGCCAGAAGCTCGTCGAGGCCGGGCATTTTGGGGACAGGCTTGTTGAAGGTTTCATAGGCCAGCCGGTACAGCTCCTCCACGATGCCCATGGCGGGGCAGTCCTCGCCGTAGAAGCGCCGCAGCACGTCGCAGCTGCCGGCCTTGGTGGTGCCGCGGGCAGCCTGCGAGAGGCCGTCCTTGCAGGGCAGGCCGAATTTTGCCAGTGCCGGCTCCCAGCAGATGTTCCAGATGCGCTCGGTGTCGAACATCAGCCCGTCCATATCAAAAATAACACCCTGTATCATAACGCAAGCTCCTTTTGGCGAAAAATCTACACACATACTCTATTGTACCATGTTTTTCCGCTTTTGAACACCGATAAGGTCATAATTTGTGGCAACTTGACTGCCCCAAAGATGAAACATTTTTCGGTTGCTTGCAAATCCGTTTCACGGCATTATAATAGAAAACAACATTCGGCATATTTGGCGCAGGGCGTGCAGCCCGCGCGGCGCTGTGTGAGATCAGAAAAGAGGGAAATTTATCATGTTGGACATCAAGATCACTCGTACTACCTGCCCGAAGGAAAAGCCGCAGGACGAGTCCAAGCTGGGTTTTGGCAAGAAGTTCACCGACCATATGTTCGTTATGGACTACACCGAGGGCGAGGGCTGGCATGACGCCCGCATCGTCCCCTACGCACCCTTCCCGCTGGACCCTGCTACGGTCGTGTTCCACTATGCACAGGAGATCTTCGAGGGCATGAAGGCTTACCGCACTGCGGATGACACCATCCAGCTGTTCCGCCCCGAGTGCAACGCAAAGCGTATGCAGGACTCTGCTGACCGTCTGTGCATCCCCAAGATCCCTGTTGAGGATTACATCCAGGCCGTCGAGGCTCTGGTGGATGTGGACCGTGACTGGGTGCCTCACTCTGACGGCGCTTCCCTGTATATCCGTCCCTTCGTGTTCGCAAACGATGTGGGTCTGGGCGTCCACGCTTCCAAGCACTACATCTTCTGCATCATCTGCGCTCCGTCGGGCGCTTACTACGCCGAGGGCATCAACCCCGTGCGCATCTACGTCGAAGACGAGTACATCCGTGCCGCTCCCGGTCTGACCGGCTTCACCAAGTGCGGCGGCAACTACGCTGCTTCCATCAAGGCCGGCG
>OGEQ01001142.1_pt1 | contig 23226 bp, 24 predicted proteins | sample 1570731 | NCBI WGS metagenome assembly OGEQ01 (sample SAMEA2582132, study PRJEB24529) | metagenome | biome: Human gut stool | place: China | collected 2011
ATCCGTCTGAGTGGTATGAGAACTGCCCGTTCTCCGTGATGGAATCCCAGATGTATGGCACACCGGTGCTGGGGGCGAACATCGGCGGCATCCCGGAACTGATTCAGGTCGGTAAGACTGGCGAACTGTTTGGAAGTGGTAATGCGGAGGAGCTGAGGAAAAAGATTCAGAAGCTCTGGGGCGATAAGGAACTGTGCGCTGAGTACAGTGCAAACTGCAAGAGCATTAGCTTCGATACCATTGATGAGTATTACGAGAAAATAAAATTAGTCTATGAGGTCGGGAAATGAATACGAAGCGGATGATAACTATAGCGAAATTATATCTAATGTCTTTGTTTGGAAAAAATCATAAAAAGGCAGATATGTTGAGAAAATCAGGATTATTCGTTGAATACGGCGGGGGGGGTATTGGCATCCAAACTGGATTCCGTCCTATCCAGAGCTTGTATCGATTGGTAACAATGTTACAGTTGCTGCAGATGTACGATTTTATGAGCATGACGAAATAAATAGACTATGGAATGGAGACAGTTCATATTCTGGCGAGCTTGTACCATACAAAAAAGGAAGAATTGTTATTGAAGATAATGTTGTGATAGGTGCGCGAAGCATTATATTGTACGATGTGACAGTTGGACATCATTCGATTGTGGCAGCAGGAAGTGTTGTTACAAAAGACGTTATGCCATATACAATTGTTGGAGGAAATCCAGCGCGAGTTATCGGAAGTATAAGAGAATTATTAAAAAGGAGATTGAAAGATCTTTTATGAAAAATGCGAGGATGTTTGCAAAATGAAAGAGAGATATGAAGGAATAGATGGGTTGAAGGCATTTGCCATTATTGGAATTGCTCTGATACACATGTTATCAAATGGGAAATGTGAAATTGAAGGATTTGTATTTAGCCAGCTTATCTCGTCTTTCACGAACCTCGTTTTCCTTTTTATGATGGTCAGCGGCTTTGGTATGTGCTGCGGTTACTACCAGAAAATTGTAGACCGCAGGATCAGCATAGAGGAGTTCTACAGTAAGAGATATATCAAAATCTGACAGTACTTTGCATTGCTCTGTTCGTTGGATTTTGTCATTTCACCGAGCAAGAACTCGTTGTATGAAGTCTTTGCAAACTTGACCTTGCGCCAAAGGCTATTACCGGATGCAAACATCTCTGTCATCGGTGTGTGTTGGACACTGGCAGTCATTTTTGTGTTTTATATGCTGTTCCCGTTGTCCATCTGTTTGGTAATGGCTTACTTGCATATATCTTCACAGCAGTTGCGGTCATCTGCGGCTCGGTTGTGTTCTCGATATGTGCCAAGTGGTTCTTAAATAAAATCGAATCTATCGTAAGAGAGAGAATAAACAATAGGAGAGTTAATCATGTCTGAAGAAAAGAAATTAAATGGTACGGTCATCGTCACTTATCGTTGCAACGCTCGTTGTTCGATGTGCAACCGCTATAAAGCACCTTCCAAGCCGGAAGAGGAAATCAGCATCGAGACCATCAAGAAGCTGCCGAAAATGTATTTTACCAACATTACCGGTGGTGAGCCGTTCATCCGTACGGACCTGAAGGATATCGTGCGCGAGCTGTATAAGAAGTCTGACCGTATCGTTATTTCGACCAACGGTTTCTTCACAAATCGTATCGTTGACCTGTGCAGGGAGTTCCCGCAGATCGGTATCCGTATTTCTATCGAGGGTCTGGAGCAGACCAACAACGAGATCCGTGGTCTGCAGAATGGCTATCAGCGTGGTTACGGCACGCTGAAGAAGCTGCGTGAGATGGGCATGAAAGATGTTGGTTTCGGTATGACTGTTCAGGACAAGAATGCTCCTGATCTGGTTCCTCTGTATAAGATTTCTGATGAGATGGGCATGGAGTTTGCAACAGCTTCTCTACACAACAGCTTCTACTTCGTTGAGGTCAAGAACATCATCCATGACCGTACGATGGTCGCAAAGAACTTCGAGAATCTGGTCAACGAACTGCTCCGTAGCAACAGCCCGAAGAAGTGGTTCCGCGCCTACTTCAACCACGGCCTGATCAACTACATTTACGGACAGAAGCGTCTGCTGCCTTGCGATATGAGCTTCGATACCTTCTTCATTGATCCGTATGGCGATGTTATGCCTTGCAATGGTACCAAGGATAAAGAGGTCATGGGCAACCTGAACAATCAGACTTGGGATGAACTGTGGAATAGTTCGGAGGCAGAGAAGGTTCGTGCAAAGGTTCGTTGCTGTGACCGTGACTGCTGGATGATTGGTTCTGTTTCGCCGGCGATGCATAAGTATATCTGGAAGCCCGCTACCTGGGTTCTGGTTCACAAGTTCAAGGCTCTATTCACCAAGCATCCGTATTCTATGTACGAGCTGAAGATCTGCCGTGACTACCGTGATGGCAAAGTCACTAAAGATGATCTGGACAAGTGCAGCACCTGCGATATGAACTGTGTGATCAACAACGGCCTGAGCGAGGCCTCTAAGGAGCAGCTGAAACATAAGACCGGCGAGGAAATCGTGGATGCTGATATCGCACAGCAGATGGAGACGAAGTAATGAGTGAAAAGACAGCGTTAAGAAAAAGAGAAGTATATCTATCGGCGATGGTTCTTATATTGGCGTCAATGCAGTGATTGTGGGTAATGTCAAAATCGGAAAGCATTGTGTGATTGGAGTTAATTCAGTGGTCACTAAGGATATTCCCGATTACTGTGTGGCGGTGGAAAGTCCGGCAAAGATCTTGAAAAGATATGATGTGGGAACTTAGCAATGGGTACTAATGAAATAAAAAGAAGATGCCGTGCTTTTGTGCGGTTTAACAGAGGAGAGTAAAATGGAAAACACAAAGAAAGCACGAGTAATTGCACTGTATTTGCCGCAATATCATCCGGTGGCAGAGAATGATAAATACTGGGGAAAAGGATTTACTGAATGGACAAATGTGGCAAAGGCAAAGCCTTTGTTTAAGGGACACGATCAACCTAGGATTCCGGCTGATTTGGGATTCTATGACTTGAGATTGCCACAAGTTAGAAAAGAACAGGCAGAACTTGCAAAAGAAGCAGGAATTGAGGGATTTTGCTATTGGCATTATTGGTTTGGAAATGGAAAAGAAGTGCTCCAGAGGCCGTTTGATGAAGTGGTAAAAAGTGGAGAACCTGATTTCCCGTTTTGCTTGGGCTGGGCAAACCACGATTGGACTACAAAAACGTGGGAAAAGGGAAAAGTAACCGTAAAGGATACTATGATTTTTAAACAAGAGTATCCAGGAGATGAAGATTACATTATTCATTTTAATCGGTTCTTAAAAGCATTTAAGGACGATCGTTATATTAAAGTTGATGGGAATCTACTCTTCTTGATTTTTAATCCGTTTGATTTACCAGACACAAAACATTTTATTGATCTCTGGAATAAGCTGGCAAAAGAAAATGGACTGTCGGGTTTCCACTTTGTGGGCATAATTAGTTCTATGCCGACAATTACAAAAGAAAATATCAAGAATATTGATAAGGCAGTTGATGACAATGTTTCAGAAATTAAGGCATTAGGATTTGATGCGGTTGGCACTACAAATCAGAAGTATGCAGAGTTGAAAACAGGCGGTAAACTGAGAAAAATTTGCTATGCGGCTGTAAGAAAAGTGTTTCCTGGTGCATTGCTGGATAAATTCGATTACAGCAAAATTATTGATAACTTTTATTCGCCGTCCGATAAGCGTGATGATGTCTATCCACAGCTTCTTGCGGGCTGGGATCGTTCGCCGCGCTCTGGACGAAAAGCGATTATATATTATAACAATACGCCAGATACATTCGAAAAAGCAGCTAATAGGGCTGTTGAGTGTGTGAAGGATAAAAATCCAGAACATCGTATTGTGTTCCTTAATTCATGGAATGAATGGGGCGAAGGAGCTTATATGGAGCCTGATTTGAAGTATGGAAAGGGGAAAATTGAGGCGTTGAGAAAGGTGTTAGAGATTTAAGAGGAGTACAAAATGAAAAAAATTTTATGGATTTCATCTTGTGCGCCTTCACGTAAAGCAAAAGAAGCTGGAGGCCAAACATTTCAATACTACTTTAATGGAATGTTACAAGACAATAGATTTGAAATTAGACTTATTTCTTTGGGTGATGTTAATAGAAGATCAGAACTTGAATCGGAATTTAAACAAATTAAATCAAAATTTATTTATTCGGAAAAAAGTGCGTTTTCTAAAATAAAGAAAATAAGTAATATTGAATCGACTTTTAATCCCTGGAATAAATATGCGAATTTGATTTCAAATTACTCTGCATCGGCGATGGTAAGTACTGCGAAGAAGTATAGGGATGAAGGGTATACACCGGATATTATCATACTCGAATGGACAAATATAGTTGTGCTGGAAAAACAAATACATAAAATATTTCCGGATAGTATGATTGTGGCTTCAGAACATGATGTAACTTTTGTAGGTTACGAGAGAAAAAAAGAATATTATACAGGATTGAAGAGGTTACTTTGGAAAATCAAATATAATAATGAAAAGAGAATTGAACTGGAGGCTTTAAGGGGATGCGAGCTTGTTCTCCCGCATAATGCAGATAATAAGAAAGTTTTAGTCGATGAGGGGATAAATCCAGATAAAATAATGGGGTTGGTACCTTATTATAATGATATGTCAAGATATACCAGAAAGAGCAATCAAAGAGATATTCTGTTTTTTGGTGCGATGGCTAGAATGGAAAACTCATTAAGTGCGTTGTGGTTTATAGACAATGTATTACCACTTTTAACGGATATAAATATTAGGTTTGTAATTTTGGGAAGCAATCCTACCGCGGAATTAAAAGAGAAGGAAAGTTCAAGAATCCATGTAACAGGATTTGTAGACTCAGTTGAGCCATATTTTGAGGAGTCAATGTGCTTAGTTGCTCCACTTGTATTAGGGGCAGGTATAAAAGTGAAAATATTGGAAGCAATGTCATCTGGCATACCGGTAATAACGAACGATATTGGCATTGAAGGAATACCGGCAGTGGATGGAAAACATTACTACCATTGCACTACACCACAGGAATATGCAAATATGATAAGAAAAATATACAATAATGAGTTGGACGTAGTATGCCTTGAAGAAAATGCTAAAAAGCTGCTGAGAAAACATTTTTCAAAAGAAGACTCTTTGCGTTTGTATAAAGAAAGGCTAGCTAATATTGGAGAAAATATATGATCATCACTAAAACACCGTTCCGAATGTCCTTCTTTGGCGGCGGAACAGATATGGAAAGTTTTTTTAAGGAATATGGTGGCGCAGTTCTATCTACTACATTTGATAAGTATTGCTATGTTAATGTGCGCCACCTGCCAAGATTTTTTGATTATTCCACGGAGTTATCGTATTCCAAGACAGAGCGCGTAACTAATATCAATGATATTCAGCATCCTGCAATCCGTAATGCGATGAAAATGCTCGATATGCATGAAATTCGACTGACGTACGAGGCTGATCTTCCTGCAAGATCAGGTCTTGGAACGTCAAGCTCCTTTGCAGTTGGAATGCTGAATGCTTTTTATGCGCTGAAAGGCAAGTATGCGGATAAAAAGAAATTGGCAGATGAGGCCATTTATTTGGAAAGAAATCTGTGCCAGGAGGCTGGTGGATGGCAGGATCAGATTGCAGCTTCGTTTGGAGGATTCAATCGTATTAACTTTAATGCTGAAGGCTATGAAGTCTTGCCGGTTATTATTTCACCGGAAAGAAAAAAACAGCTCAATCAAAATCTGATGATGTTTTTCACTGGATTTACTCGTTTCTCTTCGGACGTGCAGAAAGCAAATGCTGCTGGGAAGCAAGATAAAACCGCACAGCTGAAAGAAATGCTGGCATTGGTTAATGATGCAGAGCGTGTTTTAACAGACAAGAATGCAGACCTTGATGATTTTGGCCGGATGCTTGATCATACATGGAGACTTAAACGCCAAACTGGATCTGCGGTTTCTACAAATAGCATTGATGTGTTGTACGAAAAAGGAATGGCTGCAGGTGCATTAGGTGGAAAGCTGCTGGGTGCTGGTGGTGGCGGATTCCTGGTGTTTTATGTTCAGCATGAACGACAGGACTCTGTACGATGGGCAATGCGTGATCTGATGCATATTCCATTTGCGTTTGAAGATGGCGGTACGAGAGTTATCCATTATACACCTGAAACTTATGAACCAAAGAATGAATACTAAGTGAGGAAAAAGATGAAAGTAGTAATAATGGCAGGGGGTAAAGGAACACGCATTTCTTCGGTTGCCAGTGATATCCCAAAGCCGATGATTAAAATTGAAGGAAAACCTGTGCTGGAGCATGAAGTGGAGTGTCTGAGAGATCAAGGCTTTACTGACATTATTATTACAGTAAGTCATCTAGGCGATGTTATTATAGATTATTTTGGGGATGGCTCAGGTATTTCTCCAATAACAAAGAGGCCATTTGGAGTTCATATTGAGTATTATTTTGAAAATGAACCGCTTGGCAATGCTGGAGCACTTTTCAAAATTAAGGACAAATTGACATCGGATTTTTTACTGCTGAATGCTGATGCAGTGTTTGATGTTGACTTTAATCGCTTCGTTGCATTTCATAGAAAACACGGTGGACTTGTAACACTTTTTACGTATCCGAATAGTCATCCTTATGATAGCGGTTTGATTATTGCGGATAAGAGTGGTGTTGTTAATCAATGGCTGGCGAAAGAGGATGTTCGTCCGAAGTACTATCAAAACCGTGTAAATGTTGGACTGCATGTTATTGCCCCGGCTGTTTTAGAACAATCGGATATTGTTGCAGAAAAAGTTGGAGTAATGGACGAAAATGGAAAACCAGTTAAGGTTGATTTGGATCGTCAGTTGCTTAAGCCGCTGGCTGGAACGGGCAAGATGTTCTGCTACGACAGCCCAGAATATGTAAAAGACATGGGAACACCAGAACGCTATTATTCTGTTTGCGATGATTACAAGGCAGGACGTGTTTCAGGAAAAAATTTGAAAAATAAACAGAAAGCTATATTTCTCGATAGGGATGGAACGATTAACAAATACGTTGGATTTCTTCGAAATATCAATCAGTTTGAGTTGATAGATGAAGTATCTGAGGCAATAAAAAAAATTAACGCATCAGGATATTTGGCGATTGTTGTGACTAATCAGCCGGTGATTGCACGTGGCGAGGTGTCCTTTGAAGAACTGGAAGAAATTCATAGAAAAATGGAAACGCTTCTAGGGGAGAAAGGTGCCTACTTGGATTCCATTTACTATTGTCCCCATCATCCGCACAAGGGATATGAAGGTGAACGACCAGAGTTGAAGATTGATTGTAAATGTCGCAAACCAAAACCTGGAATGTTAGTGAAAGCTGCGCAAGACTTTAATATCGATCTATCACAGTCCTGGATGGTAGGTGATGGTGAAAATGATATTAAAGCAGGGCAAAATGCAGGATGTCGGACTGCATTGATAGGTAGTGAATCTTATGGTCAAACAGCAACGGTAGCAACGCTGAATGATTTTGTAAATCAGTATTTGAAATAAGAGGAGGAGTGTAAAGAACGATGGATAAATTAGAAAAAAGGTTAAAAAAGCATATTGACTTGCTGGTTGAACGTTATTCTTCTCTTGAGCATGAAAAGAATAGTATTATTTCGGCATATTTGTTGTTAGAAGAGTGTTATGAGAACGGTGGAAAACTGCTTGTGGCTGGAAATGGTGGATCGGCAGCAGATGCAGAACATATTGTTGGGGAATTAATGAAAGGCTTTAAGATGCCTCGTAAGCCAAAAACTGAATTTGCAGAAAGGCTTATTGCTGAAAATCAAGATCTTGGTAAGGTTTTAGCTGAGAATTTGCAGGGAGCTCTCTCGGCAATTGCGATGGACGGGCATCCGGCATTATCTACAGCATATATGAATGACTGCGAACCGCTGCTTTGCTTTGCACAGCAGGTAAATGGATATGGTAAAGTAGGGGATGTATTCCTCGGTATATCCACAAGCGGTAATAGTAAGAATGTTTTGTATGCAGCAACGACAGCACATGCCAAAGGCCTAAAAGTTATTGGACTTACTGGTGCAAAGGATAGCAAGCTGGAACAGATGAGTGATGTGTGCATCAAGATACCACAGACAGAAACTTATATGATTCAAGAGCTGCACCTACCGGTGTACCATTGCCTGTGCTTGATGCTGGAAGATCATTTTTTCGGAAGGGAATAAACGATGAATGTAGCAATAAAAATCAAATACTACTTGACGTATATAAGACTTTTGCCAAGCTTGATTCTATTATACTCGAGTAGCGAATGCAAAAATATAGTATTTAGAGATGTTCAGCGATGGGTTCATATGGAGCACATGGAATCACATGGGGATTTGCAAGATTTAGTTTGGATTTTGGCTATAAAAAAAGAGACAAGAAATATATATTACTGCAGATTGAAAAAATGGTATCCTATTGCAGGAAGAATAGTTAAAGTATTTTTGCCGGAATTGGACTCGTTTTATATTAACGAGAGCGTTGATTTCAAAGCAGGATTGTGGCCGGCACACGCATTTTCTACAATTGTTTGGGCAAAATGTATAGAGGAAAATGTTTCAATATATCAGCAGGTTACAATTGGCGATGCGGGGGGGGCTCCAACATTGCATAAGGGTGTTACCGTTTGCTGTGGGGCAAAGGTGCTCGGACCAATAGAAATTGGCGAAAATTCGACAATAGGAGCAGGTGCGGTTGTTACTAAGTCTGTTCCGAAAAATTGCGTTGTTGTAGGGAATCCTGCTATGATAATCAGAAGAGATGGAGTAAAGGTTAAGGAAAAACTATAAGAGGTAATGATGGCTATGGGCAGATATGCAGACATAAAAAGTAATTTTATAAGTTTAAAAAAAGCAACAGATATTTTTCATGCAAGTTATGGAAATGGATTATTTATATTTGATGTCTTAACGAATCATCAAACAAGATTTTATATAGACTATATTCAAAAATGCGTGAGAAAAGAAGTTGATAGTACAGTTCGTGCATATCTAGATGAGCCACTAAAGCTGAAACAATATTATGAAGAAAAAAAACGTGTGAAATTTGGTTCAAAAATTCCAATATGGGTTTGCTGGTTTCAAGGGTTTGAAAAAATGCCAGAGCTAGTTAAGGTGTGCTATAAAAATCTTTATAAAATGGTGGATTCGGATATTGGAGAAATTATTTTAATTACTGAGAATAATTTCAGCGATTACGTGCAAATAGAGCCATCAATCATAAAAAAGGTAAAAGATGGAAGGCTATCTTATACAAATCTGTCGGATTTATTGCGAGTAAACCTACTGGCAATCTATGGTGGAATGTGGATTGATGCAACGGTTTATGTGACACGTCCAATTGATAGCAGACTTTTAGAAAAAACGTTTTATTCGCAAAAGAGTACCAACGACTTTTATGTGAAAAGATATGTTACAAAAAGTAGGTGGGCTAGTTGGATGATGATTTCATCGGCTAAAGAAGAACTCTTTAAATTTGTGGCATTTATTATGAATGAATACTATTTAAAGCATAATTCTTTAATTGATTATTATTTAATAGATTATGTGATCGAGATAGCATACAATGAATTGAAATCAGTACAAACTGCTATAGATTCTGTCGAAGTCAACAATACGAGAGCGTTTGAAATGTTTAATTCATTTAATGAAGTATACAATTCAGAAAAATTTGAAGATATAATTAGAACAACACAATTTTTGAAATTTACATATAAAAGCGAATTGGTTGAAACAACCGAATCAGGAAAAATGACAAATTATGGGTTTTTTAAGAAAAAGTATATAGAAGGAGCATACGGAGATGGAACCATTAGTTTGCATAATTCTAATTAATTATAACTCATACGATGATACGGTTGAGTGTGTTCGAAGCTTGGAAAAACAAAAATATACAAATTACAAAATTATTCTTGTAGATAATAATTCAGAGGATCGCAATAAATTGAAGACAGATTTGTTTCTGAATCAATCTTGTGATGTGATATCATCTGAAGCTAATAATGGATTTGCTGCTGGAAACAACATTGGAATTAAATATGCAGAGGAAAAGTATAGTCCGGACTATTATTGGGTATTGAACAATGATACTATTGTGAATCCGGATTGCTTAAAGAAGTTAGTTGAGAAGGATTTACACACTAAAGAAAAGGTAGGTCTAATTACAGGACGAATAATGCACTACTATGATCGTAATAAAATCGACTATCGAGGTGGATTCTTCGATAAAACAACTGGAACAGCAGGATATTATTCAGTAGAAAATGTACACGGAGAAAGAGTGTCCTTTGCAACAGGTTGCTTTTGGTTACTTCCGCGTGAGACAATCGAAACGGTTGGATTGCTTTCAGAAGAGTATTTTATGTATGCAGAAGATACGGACTATTGTTGTAGGATTTTACAGGCTGGATACATAATGTTGTATTGTGATGAGTGCATTATTTACCATAAAATTTCAGCATCAAATGGAGTGAATAGTCCGTTTAATCAGTATTATATGACTCGTAATGGTTTGTATATTATTGAAAAATATAGTGATTTTAAATTTAAGGCATATTTAAAGTATGCCAAAAGAACAGTAGTAGAACTAATAAAAGGACAGAAAACCATCAAGCCAACAGTTGATGCATTTTTTTCTTTTGTGCATCATGAGTTTGGTAGAAATAAGGAGTATTAATTTGCAGATAAAAAAACGAGGCTTAATAACTGCAATTATAATGATGCTATGTGTATTACTTGAGTATCATTTCTTTTATTTGTTCTCGTATTCGCAATCGATGTCGAGAATGTTGTATGATACAAGATATGCGTTGTTTTCTATAATTGCATCATTTTTACTTGTGTGGACTTGTTTAGCTAGAAAAGGGGCATTGCAATTTTACACGAGCTGGGCGCTAAAATATTCAATTGGAGCACTCTTGTCATTTTGTATATTACTTATTTATTCACATAAAGCATATCCGGCACAAAAAATGATTGATACATTGGCAATTGGTGGCCGATATGCATGTGTGATGTTTGTTATTCCGATTATGTTCTTATTTATTAGAGATAATGGGACAAAGCGGCTTTTAACATATCTTAATATGTTAGTATTTATTTGGTATGCGCTTACAGTAGTGCAGAGTATAGTATATGCCAAAACGGGTAGCTTTTTGTTTGCGTTTAAGGATTATTACTACTATGGGGGAGTAATTATTAGAAACTCCAGTATTAGAGTCACGCAAGGTACTTTTGGTACAATAATGTTTTTGTATAACGCATGTGTTGTGTTTTTTGAAAATAAAAAACGTAAATTATTCAATATTATCATGGTAGCCTTGAGTCTATATCATGTTGTGTTTGTTCAGCAAACAAGAGTGATGATAATTATTTCAGCAGCATGTTTGGCATTTATTGTGTTATTTTACGGAAAAAACGTTAAACAACAGGTATTTCGTGCAATTGCAATTTTAGCGGCAGGAATTGTACTTGGAACATCCTCTGCTGTTTCTGATTTTATCGCTACATTTACGTCTACGTCAGTAGAGTATTCTGGTAGTAGTGTTGCGCGAGAATATGCGATTACCTATTTCATGGGCGTTTTTACAAAAAATCCATTAACAGGGTATGGGTGGCCTTCAGATGCTGGATATAGTCAGGTTGCACACGGATTGTTGGGAACAGCATTTACATCAGATGTCGGATTTATTGGTTTGCTAGCAGAAACTGGTTTGTTCTCATTGGTTTTCTTTGTGATACCGATAATTCGCATGATATATGTATTAGTTAAAACAAAAGAAATGCCATTAGATGCAATGAGGATGTTTTTGATGGTATTAATTGTATACCTGCTGACAACCTCGGCTACAATAATTATTACTGACGGTGCCAGATGTTTAGCATTGCCGATAATAATGGCACTATATGAATATTATTATGCAATTTATTTAGAGGTGAAAAAATGAAGATTTTTATTATAAATGCTCATTGGTATAATCGAGGAGATGAAGCAGCGCTTCGAGCGATGGTTGATGAACTTGTGTTGACATATCCGAATGCAGAAATAAAAATTCACATGATTGGAAGTGGCGAGTTTTTTCCCTATAAGGGAAAAGTTTCTTTGACATCTGGACTGTGTCCAGCAGGAGGTAGAATAAAGTGGATTGATTTTTGGACGAGGTATATTACAGGGGGAAGATTAGGCTTTAGAAAAGAGTCATTGGACTTCTATAATGAAATTAAAGCATCTGATATTGTATTGCACGGTCCAGGGGGTCCTGCTATAGGAGATATATACATAGCCAATGAGTTTGAATATTTGGCGAGATACCTTCTTGTCCAAAGAGCTAGAAAACCATATGCTTTTTTTGCACCATCAATGGGTCCTTTTAAGAAAAAGAAAAATGATTTTTATAGAAGAAAAATACTTGAGGGAGCTTCGCTGATTACGGTAAGGGAACCGATTTCAGCAAAATATTTAAAGGAATATGGCATAAAGAATCCGGTTTATGTGACAATGGATTCTGCATTTCAGCATCCGATAGATGAAGAAAAATATTCAAAACAATTTGCTGACGATTTGGAACTGACAAGATTTATTTCTAGATTCGATAAAGTAGTTGGAATTACTATTACGGATTTAATGTGGAATCCTAAGTATAAAGGAAATGATGATATAAAAGAAAATATCATTTCTACATTTAAAGCTGTCGTATATGAATTGACAAATCGCGGATACGGCGTGCTATTTATTCCTCAATTATTCGGAATTTGTAACGACGCAGATTTCATGGGGAGTTTTGCTAATAAAGAGTGTTATGTTTTACCGGTAACACAGAAAAAGGACTGCTATTATCAGCAATTCGTAATAGGAAAAATGTTTGCGGTTATTGGAATGAGGTATCATTCTAACATTTTTGCAGCAAAAATGGGGACACCATTTATATCGATATCTTATGAACAAAAGATGTCTGGCTTTATGCAAATTGCAGAATTAGAGAAGTATTGTATTGATATTAATGATTTGTCTAAAGATGTCGTTGTTAGAACATTTGATGAGCTTTGCAATCATTATACTGAGTATAAAAAAGACTTGCGGTCTAAAAAGCTGGCTTGGCAGCAAAAGGCGCATGAAACTACAGATAGAGTGATTGATATTATAGATAAACAGCCGAAATAAGAGGTTTCTTAATGAATATAAAAACGGGAAATAAACAAACATATAAAAATATAATTCTGAATATGGCAGCTTTTGGAGTGCAATTTTTCATTAGCTTTTTTGTCTCTCCGCAAGTGGTTGGAAAAGTTGGTTCAACCGCTTATGGATTTATTGGACTTGCTAATGATTTTGTTTCATATGCCACAATAATAACGTCTGTTTTTAACTCGGTTGCTGCAAGATTTATTTCCAACGCATTTTATAAAAATGACTTTGACGCTGCAAATTCTTACTACAATAGTTTGGTAGTAGCAAATATTTGTATTGCAGGAGTTTTGGGTACTATTGGAGCTGTCTTTGTACCTAATATTGCTCGATGTCTGGTAATCCCAGAGGATTTGATAGTTGATGTACAGATTACATTTGCCTTGGTCTTTTTGTCGTATATCATTACAGTAATTACGCTGGCTTTTACAACAGCAACGTTTGTAACAAATAGAACAGATTTGGAAGGTGTGCGTAATATTATCAGCCAATTCATTCGATTGGCAATAGTAGTTATATTTCTGAATTTTTTCACAATTAAAATATATTGGGTTGCTTTTGCTGCATTAGTTAGTGGAATAGCTTTGAGTCTTATGAATATTGGACTGACAAAAAAGTTAACCCCTGAATTGCATATTGATCTAAAGCAAGCAGATGTGAAATATGCGATGCTATTAGCTGCATCTGGTGGCTGGATGGCCTTTACTCAAATCAGTAACCTATTAATACGAGGATTGGATCTGGTTATAACAAATGTGCAAATAGGCAACTATGAAATGGGACTTTTGTCGATTGCCCGAACAATGCCTAATCAAATAACAAGCATCCTTGGAACGCTCACACCAATTTTTACACCAGTTTTCATTCTATACTATAGCCAGAAAAAAGAAAATGAGTTAATTCATAATGTCAAAGATTCTATAAGAACTATGGCTTGCATCATGTTTGTACCTATTATGGGCTATATAGTTTATTCAAAAGAATTCTATACGCTCTGGCAAAAAAGCCTCAGCCCAGGTGAAATCAAGATGGTTACTATATTATCAACTATTACTGTGATTCAAGCATTCTTTAATGCTACAACAGGAACGATGGCGCAACTAAGTCTGGTAACAAATAAACTTAAATTACCTGTGTTTGTCAGCTTTGGGTGCGGATTGTTGAATGTTTTTGTGATTTTTGTTTTGCTAAAAGTTACTAATCTTGGTGTTTATGCTGTTGTATTGTCGAGCACGGTAATAATGGTAGTAAGATATGTTTTCTTTAATTCAGCTTATGCTGCCTACGTATTAAATAAACCAGTGACTGAATTTATAGGAACTGCTGTGAGTGTGTGGCTGTGTTTACCGGTACTTTTAATGTTAATGGAGGTTGTGAAGCATTTTATTCCAGTTGATTCGTGGGTATCATTGGTTGCATCGGCTGCTGTTTCTGCGCTTCTTGGATATTTGCTTATGATGCTTGTATATGGGCGTGATAAAATCAGAAAGATATTCAGGAAAGTGAGGGGAAAAGAGTGAAAGAAGAATATATCGAAAAGAAAAACAAAAAGACCATTGAATATATTGTACAGGATGAAAAATGTATGTCGTGTGGTGCGTGTAGTGGATGCTGTCCTAAAAATGCGATACAGATGATATATATTGATACAGAAGGATTATACCGTCCTAGAATTCAAAATAAACAATGCGTCAAATGTGGTATGTGCTTGAAATGCTGCCCAGCAACAGAGTATCCGAAAAATGAATCTGTTATGGGAGAATATACGGAACTATTATTGGCTCACTCCACCAATAATTCAGTTAGACATTGGGCTACATCAGGTGGCGTTATTAATGAGATCGTACGGTATCTGCTTGATCAAGAAATTGTGGATCGGGTATTAATGGCGGGATATGACAAGAACAGTAGGATAGAAACGAGTGGATTTTGGATTACAAAATATAATGACTTGGCGGAAAATCCACGTAATTATGCATCAAGGTATGTTATAGCACCGATACTTGAAAAACTAAAAGATTACAGTAATAAAGAAAAAATTGCTGTGGTGGGAACCCCATGTCAAATTCGTGCAATTAGTAATTGGGGGGGGATACAGAACAACAAAGTATTTCGAATCGGCATAACTTGTAGTGGTGGAATGAGCTATAAAGCAACAGAGCAGTATAAGCAGATTCAGCACTGCAAAACAGGAAAGATGTATTATAGAGGCGATGGCTGGCCTGGAAAAAATAGTTTGCAGGAAAATGAAATGACCATCGAGTTTGATCATCTTGGTTCTCTGTTTGAGGTTATGTTTAGTTCACAGATTTTTAAGAATCCTGCGTGTCGAGAATGCCATGATCATTTTGCAGAGTATGCAGACATAAGTCTTTGTGACTTTTGGAATTCAGAAGAAAGGATAAAAGAAAAAGAAGGAAACAGTTGTGTGATTGTTCGCTCAGAACAAGCAAAGAAGGTGGTTGATCAAATGATTAAATCATCCCGAATTGCAGTAGTTAGAACACTTAAAGAAAAAGAAATTGTTCAGACACAACTGCAAGTGCTTAAAATAAAAAAAGGAAAAACACGTAATAAGTTTCCGTATAAATGTTTCACGAAATTGATCGACAATATATATCGACATGGGATTTATAAGAGATTTGGATATAAGACATACATGAAAATCTGCAGAGTATATGGAAAAATATGCTCTAAATATACGCTCTAATTGCTTTTAGCTCATCATATCTTAAACAGAAAGAAGAGGAAAAGATATGTTGAAGCAAAAAATAAAAGAATATAAAAAAGTAATTGAGATGAATTGGAATATAAGAAAGTCATATTACAGTGATTGCTGTAAATTCCTAAAATGGCAATATAACAATCCGAGCCTAAAAACGAAGGATGCCTATGAAGCCAAGATTTTAAGGCAAGCACATGTTTTGGAAAAAGGAATGTCTTTAAGTAGCCCCAAGAAAGGTTATGGAGTGAGAAAGGCACTTGATTTGCTGAATTATATTAAGGAGTATACCGCTAACGGGTATAGAATTGAGGTAAACGCTCCATAGCAAGTACCTGTTCCTCCACTCCTTTTTCTGCCATAATAGTCTCACACTATACAGAGTCAAAAAAGTTAAGTACTCAACTTTTTTGAAATTAAGACTCGCTATTTAATACAATTTAATGTTGCATAGCCCTTGAGGTGTCTGGGTGTCGTTTGAGGTGTCGGTTCCGTACCGGCTTATTTTTTTGCTTTCAACCGCCAGTAAAAATATTACAAGTTCCTGTAATGATAGGTATTGATGCATGGGTTTGAATGTGATATAAATATTACAAGCACCAGTAATACAGATTACAGGAAGGAGAGGCATATGTTAGTTTCTAAGAATATACAGATAGAATTTGCAGATTCGTCCATGAAAGCCATAGACGCCATCCACGATATTAGAGAAGGCGTAAGAAGTGCATCGCTTAACCTTTATTCCCGATATGACGTTCAAATCCAGACCCCAATGCTCTATGGTGAGGATAAGGTCGTTGTGGAAATAAAGATTCCGGAAGAAATAGTAGAGACTTTCGCAATAGGACCGCATCTTAAAGGTGTGGCCAATTATCTGCTAAAGAGCTGTAACGGACGTTATGACCAGTATGTCGTAGGAAAGAGATTGTTGGTATACACAGAAGTTGCTGCACCGGATATGTCGGATAATCGATTCCCGATGGAGGACAGGTTGGAGGCGGTTGCCAAATTTGCGAGGTTGCTAGAACGGTCAGACGAAGATGCGATGGATGCTATCAGTCAGATTCTAGTGATTCTGAAGGATAGTGAAAACAGTATTACAGGACTCTAATGGAGGGAAACACTATGAATGAAATGAAAAGCGAAACAGCAAATGAAAATTGGTCGCAAAGTGCATCAGAGGTTGCAAAGCATTCTTCGCTTTCTTTCTCGCTAAGCGGATGGCCTGCAGCGGCAACGCTGATTTCTATACCAGCTTCAGTTGTCTTAGTTTATGCAATCAAAGCATTTGCACACGCATAAAAAAACAGCCTCACTACCGGAGTGAAATCCAGTGGTGGGGCTGTACTTTTATGCCTTGATTTCCTGACCATTCTTGAAGGTGAAGCGGATATCGTCGGCACTGTAGACGGTGGCATATTCGACAAGGCTGTTCCAGCTGTCAATGTTGAACTCTTCCAAGGAGTCTGGCAGCTGCTTGAAAGTCTTGAGAAAGATTTCGTATTCGGCTCTTTGAAGCTTCATCTGTTGCAGGTCGGCCATGACCTGTTCGAGCCTTGCTTTCGATTCATCAAATTTTGCTGAAAGGCTGTCGTAGCGCTTCTGGTATTCGGTCTGGTCTAAGGCAACGGTGGCATTCTCTCGGATGGCAGTTTGGATCATCTCAGAGATGAGTTGCGTTTCTTCGAGCAGCTCATCCTGTTCTTTTTCCAGTGCGGTGGTATCAAGGATGGCGGCCATCATTTCCTCGGCGTCGGCAATGACACTGTCCTTGCAGGAGAGTAGCTGGTTTGCAGCAGAAAGGAAGGCGGCCTTGATGTCATCTTCGTAAAGGTGAGGCGTATTGCAGCGCTCATCATTATCGAATTTGTGATTGCATTGCCAGATGACCTTACGGTATTTGCTGTTGGAATGCCAGACCTTTGAGCCGTACCAGCTTCCGCAGCCGCCGCATTTTATTTTAGTGGAGAAGATGTGTACTCCACTGTGGTATTTCTTGCCTCGACCTCGCTTTAATATCTCACGTTGGACCATCTCGAACACTTCGGGCTCGATAATGGCTTCGTGGTTATTCTCTACATAGTACTGTGGAATTTCTCCTTCATTGACCTTGGTCTTCTTGGTAAGAAAGTCAGTGGTGTAGGATTTCTGTAGTAGAGCATCACCTTTGTACTTTTCGTTTGTGAGAATGCTTTTTACAGCTGATTGGTTCCAATTTGTTTTTCCGCCTGGTGTCAGGATGCCGTCATCAGTGAGCTGTTTTGCTATCCCGTGATAGGTCATTCCCTGAAGGGACATACTGTAAATTCGTTTGATGATAACGGCCTGTTCTGGATTTACTACAAGGTTTCCGTCCGGGCCACGGTCGTAGCCAAGAAATCGCTTGAATGGCACAGTTACCTTACCGTCAGCAAATCGCTTTCTTTGTCCCCATGTACAGTTCTCTGAAATGGAGCGGCTTTCTTCCTGTGCCAGTGAGGACATGATGGTAAGCAGCAGCTTGCCTTTGCTGTCGAAGGTCCAGATGTTTTCCTTCTCAAAGTAGACCTCGACGCCTTTTTCCTTGAGCTTCCGGATGGTAGTCAAGCTGTCGACTGTGTTTCTGGCAAATCGGCTGACTGACTTGGTGACGATTAGGTCTATCTTGCCATCAAGGGCATCGGAAATCATATTCTTGAAGCCCTGACGATGCTTGGTGCTGGTTCCTGTGATACCTTCATCGGTATAGACATCCACGAACTCCCAATCGTCACGGCCTTTGATGTAGTTGGTATAATAATCAATCTGAGCAGCATAGCTGGTGAACTGGTCATCATGGTCGGTGGAAACACGGGCATATCCAGCAGTCCTGCGCTTTTTCTGTTCTGTAATCGGTATAGCTGTAAACTTTGTCAGCGTAGCCGGTATGGTTTTTACTTTCCTGTTGACGACCAATATTTCTCACTCCTTATCTTTTTCATTCTGTCGCTCATTTCTTGTTTGCGTTCATCTGACCAGCGCTCCTTCATGAGCTGTCGCATATGCTCTTTGTATTCCTCGGTATGCTTGTGACCTCGACGCTTTAATGGCTCCCATGTCCTGACGATTTTGCTTCCATCCTTCATGTGAATGGTCGCCTCATAAGTACCGGTCATATAAACGGCTTCAATCTTATCGTGGAAGGTATCAGCGTCAAATTCAGGTGTGCCAGCAGCATCTGCTATAAATTGCTTTGCGGTCTCTTCTGGTAGCTTGCTTTTATTGCCGTAGCTGGTTCCGTTTACACAATGCCAGTAAGCGAATTTTGTGCCATCCACATAGGTTATCGATTGTCTTCGGAAATTGCCACCGCAGTTAGGGCAGCGAAAGTAGCCGGTGAATGGATTCTGGTCTTTTTTCCTGAAGTTCTTACCTTTATGAAGTTCGCTCCAAGCCTTACGACGCTCATCAGACCAGCAATCCGTTCTGGCAGTGGATTTCCATTTGTGGTTTACAATATGTCCATCATAGAAATAGAAATCCAGCTGGTCATCGCCAACAACTACAATCTTTTCAATCTTATCTAGGAAGATGTCCTCGTTAAATTCTGAAAGGTCAAGGACAGCAGTACAGCACTTTTTGAGAGTCTTTTCCGGGATAGATTTGGCACTGCAGGCCTTCGCACCTTTATCACTTTCACTGCGGCAAATCCAAATATAGTAAACTTCATCCGGATTCTTGCGTTGGCGCTTTCCGCTGCGTCGGTAGCTCATGCCGCATTCGCTGCATTTTATCTTGCTGGTAAAGCATGCGTAGCTTGCATCTGGCGTATCCCGTACATAGAGCTTTGGCTCGCCGTTCAGAAAATACCAGCCGTTGATCACGATGTCATCATCTATGATATAGGTCCACACGGTTGATGAGACATAGGTGATATTCGGTACCAGCTCAATGTTTGCCACATTGGTGGTATCAATGCGATACACCTGATCACCCGTATAGCACATGAGCCATTTTCCGCTCATACCCAAGCTGTAGAATTCACTGATGCCACTTGGAGCTAAGATTTTCTGCGTGGTGCATTTATTGCCGTCAATACAGTCCATGGAGTTGATTTGCCGTAAGGCCGATGATCGGATAATAGAGCGTCAGGAGATGCTTGCCGCTGAGCCACGATTCCTCCGGGTGGAATTCCTCAACCTCATGACCATCCAGCACATAGAAAACTGAGAGTGCAGTTTTCCCGTCCTCGTTCCAGGAGAGTGGAAAGGAAATCACCTTCTTGTTTTCAACCTCGTTTCCCTCATCATCTGTGGTTGTTCCGAGGTCAATGGTCGTTTCTGCAGTAAGCATTCGGGTATCAGGATTGCTTTCCACCTCCATGATCGCCTGGGCATGAAATTCCGCATTGGTCTCATCACCGGATGCAAACTCCATGTTGATGATGGACAGCTTTTCTTCACCGGCATCCAGTGCCAGGGCATTGGTGAAGGTGTAGATGCTGAGCTTCGTTTCACCAATGGAGCTGATCAGGCCACTGATGTTTTTGTCGTTCTTACTTTTTGCTGCAGCAAGCCTTGGATTTTTGCCGACGCATTTCACAGTTTGCTTTCCATTGATTTTCGTATAGATAGAAGTGATTGCAGATTGCTTGGTTTCATCTGCATGGCCGCCGGTAAAGCGAAGTACATCTCCCAGGTCCAGCGCAGGATTGCCGATGGTTTCTGAATCAAAGGGTACATACTCTACAGACGAAACCACATCGAGAATCGTGTTAATGATTCGTTTCCTCGTTTCTTCCAAGCCAAACTGCAGAAGCGGATTCACGCCAAGATTCATCGTCAGTCCAGCATCCGGATCCTTCGCATAGTATTCTGCTGTTTCCGTCTTTTTGTTGGTAGAGCTGACCGCTGTGTAGCGAGTAACGAAATCGGAAAAGCTGCTGCTGAACCGATGACGAATATCAATTGCCATGACTGGCGTGCTCCCGTAAGCGGTCAGAGAAAGCTTTCCATAACGATCAATGACCGCAAAGCAGCCAAGCGTCTGGGCAAGGTAATAGAGAAAATCACGCCACGATTCGATGTCATTATCCTGATAGACACCAAACAGCTCCGTGCCATTCGGCAGGGCTTCGTTTTGAGGAAGGTCTGAAAGTCGGGATACGACTCATGATGGAAGTTTATGGTGTGTGACATATAGTTTGTGGCGGAAATAAAATGAACTCCTGGAGTTCAAAAAAGCCCTCACTTGTTACGGCGGGGGCGTGTGTTCTTATTATTCAGACATTTCAGCTTTCTTCTTCGGGGCAATTTTATGCCCGGAGTAGATTGCCATGCCCATGCAGACCAGAGAGCCGCAAGCAAAATACTTGTGAGCCTGCATCAGTTTCTTGCAGCCCGTGTAGAAGCATCCTGCCATGCAGACAAGTGCCACCGAGTGACCGATATTTATGTGCTTTCATTTTGTGTGTCCTCCTCATCTTCTTTCCATATTCTAAGCAATTCTGCTATTTCGGTATTTGTTGCCAGCCGTACTGCTAAGCAATCGTTATATGCCACGGCACCGCAATCAGGGCAACGATCAGGGAGCTGCTCCGTAGAGAAACAGTAACGGCAGGCATCGCAAAAATAGTAATTCAAGTCATATTCACCCCAATCTCTAATATATCCTCAAATGCAATAATGGTCGGCAGCTCTTTGCCGGTATCATTTATAAATTCCGTGTAAATTCGCAGTTCTTTGTTTATCGCATCCACAGCATCCAGTACTCCGGCCATATCCTCATAGTAGCCGTCCGTGAAATGTTTTATTGTGATCTCTTGCCCCTTCCGAAGCTGGCTGATCTTTTGGTTCAGAGCTTCTTTACCTTCTTCAGACAGTTCGATTCTATTTACTTTGAGGTGATCCCTGCCCTCAGAAGCAATCTCATCCTCATAGCCTCGTAAGGCGGCAAAAGGAGAGAAGATTTTAGCGCGATTTGACATCGGCATCCGTGGATGATTATGTGGTGGCTCCGGGCGGGAAGCATGGAGGATTTTGCCATACTTATCTTGGATGGCTCTGCCTTCTGGTGTGTTCTTGTAGTCCATGTTCTCTCTCCTTACTTAGCCTTATGGCCACCTATCTGCTGATTTCTCTCTCTCATCGTTGCTCCGTCCAGATAGTTGGTTCCTTTCAGAACGGCGTTCTTTCCGAACTTCTTCTTGAGACCAAGCATCGCATTCTGCAGCTTCTTCTCTTTTTCCAGCTTGGTCGTGTCTGTGAATAGGTCAACTTGGAAGAAGCCCTCGTCTTTGACCACACGGTTGGCGGCTATTGTGATCCGTCTTACGGTCAGTGTTTTATCGGCTATTCTCTCGAATAACTCAGTTGTGGCAGAGATCAGGATGCTTCCGAGGTTGGTCGGATTAGCCAGTTTCGTACTGCCATGAGCACCCTTCGGAACGGTGCGGCCGTAGTGATCAATGTGTACCGGTCCTTGGTACTTTCCGCTGTCGCAGTTTTCCCGGTCATAGCCCACATCCAACGTCAGGCTATCCGTAACCAGTCCTTTATCTGTTAATTGTAATACTAAGCTGTCAGCCATCTCCATGACAATGATTCTGGCTTTGTCGTATGGGTAAGGGCAGGAAAGCACTTGTCCCTCGGAGATACTGTTGGTGCTGGGGTTGTAGGCTTTGATTTCTTTCATGCCGCAGGGTTCCAGCCCCCAGGTATGGTCGATCAGCAGTTCAGCATCAACACCGAATTCCTTATATAAGATATCCTGATTGACGGTACTGAAATAGGCCAGCTCGCCCATCGTACGGATGCCGTGCTTTTCCAGCCGTTTTACAGTGCCGGGACCGGTCATCCAGAAGTCTGTGAGTGGCTTGTGATCCCAGAGGAGATAACGGAAACTCTCCTCATCCAGCTCAGCGATGCGGACACCGTCCTTGTCCGGTGCGGCGTGTTTGGCGGTGATGTCCATTGCCAGCTTTGTCAGATACAGATTCGTACCGATTCCGGCGGTGGCTGTGATGCCAGTCGTATACAGCACTTCCCGTATCATTGTCATGGCGAGGTCGTGTGCTGTCATATTATAGTGGGATAAGTACGAGGTGGCGTCGATGAACACCTCGTCGATGGAATAGACCACGATATCCTCTGGTGCGATGTATTTCAAGTAGATGCCATAGATCTGCCGCGACACCTTTTCATAATATGCCATCCGGGGTGGTGCAACAAGGTAAGAGAGTTCGAGTGACGGGTCGGCGGCCAGGGATAAGGAATCATAGGAGGCAGAGGAGAAG